>JAABUK010000435.1_pt1 | contig 88486 bp, 127 predicted proteins | sample 5559141 | NCBI WGS metagenome assembly JAABUK01 (sample SAMN10711869, study PRJNA513367) | rock metagenome | isolation source: Antarctica rocks | place: Antarctica: Victoria Land, Pudding Butte nord | collected 2016-01-03
GCTTTCACCTAGCCTTGTTGAGCCGTGTGACAAAAACTGCAGCTCCTGCTGCCAATACTGGGACTACTAAAGACCGTACTCTTCTGACTGGACGGTCAGACTTGACCTTTTTAGGCCTACGCTGACTGAGCCTGCACGGGTAGGACACTTCACTGCTGCCTGAACTACTCTCAGAAGTCTCAGACTCAGTACTACTGATGACAGATAATGTGCGTGCCAGACGCGACGTCTGAGTGGCTGAGTGTGCGACTCCATAGGCTTCTGGGTCAGCAGCAAACTGCAGCAGTGCAGCCACGGTTTTAATCCCAAAGCATACGCTTAAGAGCATGTGTGAAATGACACCAGTGATGATTTGAAACAATGGCAGTGACTGCCTCACGCATCACAGAATAGTGAACAGTCTGTTGCTCAGCGAGCATTGAGAACAGCTGCTACACCAGCAACAAATTGTACCAAAAGGAATATAACATTTGTAGCAGACCAGCTGACAACCAACAGACGTGAGCTGAGGGTGTTCTTACCGCATCCACTCTCTGCCGCCTGGCAGTCACAAAGGCCTTCACAGCTGGGGCCATCTTCTTCACAAAGCCTGCCATGCCATGCCTGACAGCAAAGCGTGACAGGTTCTCAGGGATCTTGAACTGCTCATGATGTAGCAGCACTGTCTCACAGGCCGGTCTGGAGGGGTCCTTGGGGTCAGGGATGGTTCTGCTACGCCACATGCTGTAGAAGATATCCATCCGTACTATGCCACTGGTCTCAGGTGCCTGTGGGTGCTTGATGGACTTCATGATGCCATATAAGGCGCCATTCTGCTTCCAGACTCTTCTGCCAATGACGTATTCCCTCTGAGAGATGAAGCTGAATGGGAAGGTACGCAACCAGTGCACTACCTGGCATCGTTCATTGCTGGGGCCGCTCTCAACAATGTCATAGTCAGAGATCATAGTATCCTGCACACACAGCAGTCTTGACAATTGGCCAGCACAAAGACTCAAAATGCACGTTGCAACAAAACAATGCAACAGCTACGTGTGCGCATGCCACAGAACAGCAGGTGCAGCTTTGATCAGATGAATGGTGACAAAAGATGTGAGTCTAGGTAGTGCTGCTGCTCAGTGTTGTATTGTTGACAGAGACCACCAAGACAAAGCTGACACAGACGGCAAGAGCTTAATCTGTAAAATGTATGAGTTGAAAGGCCTGTCACCTACCCAGGTGTGTCTGGAAGAGTCATCTAGATAGAAGTCCATGAACTCTTCAGCAGTCGCATCATCTGCCACAGTAGTGCTCTTGTACTCTGTCTTGCCATCCTGCAGCATCATGGGTTGCATTTGTTCTCACACAAGAGCCAAGATTGCTAAACTTGATGCATGGTGCTGGTTACAAACATTCTGAATGGTGGTGGTGCAGGGGTGTAGTGTAGACTCACAGGTAGTCTCCTTCTCCAGGCAGTGTATGTGAGTGAATCTAATCGTAAGTCAGTCATGTGTTCCCACTTGCCAGCACCAGGTATGATCACATCCTCCTCAGCCCGTTGCTGGAAGAAATGCAAATCTGCTTCTGTGATGTGCCTGCACCATGCAATCATCCATATGATAGATTCTATAAACAACAAGGTTGAGGATGCCAGCTTATGCCTCCAGAGTGAACACAGAATGAGCGATTGCATGATGCATCTTGCAAGCTCCAATGCAAAATGTCTGAGTCTCACCAATCTGCTGCAGCCATGCTGACATCCTGTGCAGTACTGTCATTACTGGCGGCCTTGGCTTCTTTGATTAGAGCATTGACATGCGGTGGTGTGTCTGCTGGCAGTTGCAGGTCAAAACCTTTGCCTTGCATTAGACCCCACACAGCTGCTGCAATTGCATGAAAGGTGCCTGGGATTGTACAATGGCGCCACACTTCCCTGCAGTACCCAACCTGATCACACTGATATATGATGCCAACTATAGCGTGAGGGTCAGCCTGCTTGCCTAGCGATCACAAAGCCATGTACTGCCAAAGCGAAACGGCGCAAGAGCACGCCAGACGGGCTGGACATCCAGTAGGCTCCAAATCGTGTGCTGGTCTCGAGCCAACGCGGTCGAGGCAACTGCAGAACAGGCTTAGCTTGTGTTATTTGACGAGCTGGATATGCAATTTGTACGTCAGCAAGCGGACAAATCAATAGTACTGCATGCCCACACGGCCATAGACACGTACCAGCATGCCAATAAAGGCCCCAAGGATCCACACGGGCAACAGAGCTATCAGCAATTTGCTGGCATCCAAGCCTTGCAGCCAGCCCTCAAGCCCAAAGCTGTCGCCTGCCACCCCCATATTGCTCGGCTATTGAGAACAGCAACACGGCGGGAGGAGCCCCTGACCGGCGCTGGCACCCTTGCTGCGGTGCCACGCTCGAAGTTCGGTTGCTTGATCGCTGCACCTGTTTTCGCTTTGGGGTTGGCTCAAATCTCTACCCTGCATTCCCATTGGTTTGCTTTATAATTTTGTGTGGCTATTTACTAAACGCATAACGCCAGCGTAACTGATCGCATAACGCTTGAGCAGGGCCGGGTCAGCCGTGACAGCCGTGATGCTGTGCCGAAGCCACCTTGAAACTATTCTTCGGTAAAATCTCGAGTTTGCGTCGCGATTGCAGATTTGCTCGCAGTCGCGAGCCACACGAGCCGCGGAGGCATGCAGGCTTGCAGCGTTCTACCGTGTTGCACGCTGAGGGCTGCATGACAGCTCTTCCAGTGACTTGTGAGACAGCGCGTTCAACATCTGGCCGTCCGCCATGCACGTCCCCGTGCGTTTCTGTCACGTTGCCCTATTTGTGCCGAACTTGATCGGTTACCTTAGACTTGTGCTACTCGCTGCTGCTGTTTGCACCGGGGTCAGCGCTCCCCAACTGACGTATGTCTTGTTTTTGGTAAACTTGCTGCTCGATGGCTTAGATGGTATTGCCGCTCGACGGCTCAACCAGGTATGCTGTCTGGACAGTAATTTTCTCGCCCTTGTTTGAAGAGCAGGTAAGGAGTTATGTCTGACTCAGCCGTGTTGCCTTCAAGGCAACCGCATGTTGAGTACTAGAACCTGTGTCAGCTTGCATGCAGTGCTCATCCTTTGGAGCGTTCCTAGACGTCTTTATTGACAACCTGACCAGAGGCACTCTTTGGGTCTGGAGCACACCTGCACCTTTTGGGGTTTTGCCAGTCATCCTGGAGACCACAGTTTTTACATGCACTCACACGGTACGGCCAGGAATTGGTAGCTTGAAAAGGAATACACACCTGTGCAATTGCTTTCCTTGCAAAAGCTGTTGTGATATCATACCAGGGTGGAGCAGCTTGGAAGACCGGCTGTTTCAGTCAAGCACCCAGGTGGCAGCACTGATAACTATGCTCAATATATGCTTTGCCAGATGCTGCCATCCTCACCTTACACAGCTCCACCTCATGATCATGCTGGCAGGTGGGTGCAAAGCATCATGGCTGATGGCTTCAAAACGCCCTCAGGAGCTTTGGCCATTGTAGGTCTGATGGGCCTGCCTTTATGGCTGTGGGCATGCAGGTATCCATCGATCAGTTTCCAGCATACCAGCTATGCCTTTCCCATTGCTCTTGGTTACCTTGACCTTGTTGCACTGCAGGTACATGCCAGGGAGTCTCTACGCATCCCCATTTCTTGGAGTGCTTGTGATCGTTGGGCGCTTGGTTTGTGCAAGCGTGGAGGTCTGGGTGCTCTGTGCACATATCAGGGGACTTTCAAAACAAGACAAGCTTGACTGTGATAAGTCTGTTGGAGCACAGACAACAAAACAGATGTAAAATGTATCAGTGATTGGTACAGGACCAGTGGAACCTGTTTCACGGAGTCAGACCAGCCTGACTTGCCCCTTGCAACTGTATCAGCATACCTAGTTGCCTAGTAAGCCCCTACCCTATGATACACGTGTGCAAAACAAGCTGTTGATCGCTTTGCGTTGGATCTGTCTGGTACTGTAGATCAGCCGTGGGCCTTAAGCCAACTGGAAGCTTACATGAGTGAATTGGACAGGTTATGGAACAACAGTTTGCGTGAATGGTGATGGAAAGGAGATATCGTACACAGATATCGTACACATTTGTGCAGCAGGTTTTCTGAGTATTCGGGATCTCACTGCCTAAAAGCTATGAGGGCTCCTGTCATAAGCCCAGCCCACAATGAAAGTCTGCACTGCAGCCCCAGACTCATGTGTCCTGCAGCAGCCCAATGAGGACAACTGTGTGCAGTGACTGCCTTCCACAAACTATAATTGCTTTGACAGCCATGCATGCTTATGTCAATCACTAAGCTCAACATCGCTGTTATTGTGTTGCTGCTCATCCTCAGAGGAGATCTCTGGCTCATCATCATCAGAATCCTCTGCAGACCTTCCAACACCTACAACAAAAACTGCTGTCAGTCCAGGAATGACACACAGAGTTGCATCACCGCACACAGACCCAAGCAAAACAAGCAAAATGCTCAATATAGGCTCAACAACACACAATCACAAACTCAAAGATCAGGCAACATGCCTTTCATGCATGCAAGGCTGAGTGAGAGTCACAGGTGCGCACTTTGCATATCATCTTCTGAAGGGCCAGGTGTAGCTGTGTTGCTACGAGCAGTGACCTCATCCAAGTCCATGTCTGCTGAAGCCTGCTGCTGAAGGCTTTGCACCTTACCAGCCTTCTTGCTTCGAGGCTTGCCAATACCCATGCTGCTCCTGCAGCACACAACACAGGACTACGTATCACATGGCTGTGTTCAGCATACGCCCTGCAGACACACATACCAGCCTGCATGCCACAAATTGGAAGGCACCCCCAGCAAGCCTGAACAGTGTGCCAGGTCATTCAGCAAATGTGTGTTATCAAGGAGGACATGGTCCGAGTGGACTAGCATGGTGTAAGTGCTCAGTCTCTGTTTGATTTGCTAAGCAAGGCAAGTTGGTCATGATACAAACACCAGGTGCTGCTGCACTGAGAACAAGCCAAAGGGCAGTACACAGGCAGACCGGGCCTGCATTGCAGCATGTTTGGTCCAGAAGTGAATCACACACCTGCCCTGACCAGGAGGCTTGCTTCGTGCGCCATGTGGCTGCCCTTTCTGTTTGCTTGTGTGCCCAACTGAGCTGCCTTTGCCCATGGGCAGGCGTACCTTGAGGCCTGTGCCGCTGCTGCCAGGCCCCTGGACCCCGTTCTGAGCATCCAGCACAGCCTGCTTGAAGTCAGCTACAGGCAGCCTGAAGTTCTGGCGGGCCCCTTGCAAAACAGCCTGCAACACATCAGCTTGTGGGCACCGACTGGACACAATCATCTGCACAGAGCGACACTTGTTGGGTTGACAATGACTCCACAATGCTGACTGCCAGAGTGTGGCATCACCGCAATTCTCATGTCATTGCATTGCTGTGACCTGGTGTGAAGTGACAAACAAAGACCAAAAATGAAGGCCTAACTATGGAAAAACTGTTGAATGACTTCAAGTCTTGCAGTCTTGATAACTACTTCAGTGGGCAGCAGGCATGGCAAAGGCAGAAGAGGGAATGGCAGATGCAGCAGAGCAGATGGAGTTGGTGCAGATGAATGGATGAGCAGCAGCACCACACCTGAGGGAAAGGGGGGAACAGGGAGTGTTTGGCTCGGCCACCTTGGCTGACAGGAGCGCCAGATGTGGTGTGCAAAGAGGCTCTAGGCTCATGCAGCTCAACAGTTTTGCTGCCTGGCATGGGTGTGGAGGATGGCCGCTGAATGTACTTGTATGCCTGCATGCACCAAAGACAAGGTCTTCCCAAAACCACAAAGGGAGCATGATGTACAGCACACCTGACTGCAGAGTCGGAGAACAGTTTGTCAATACTCGTGAGTCACAGCATCAATGCATTTGTAAGCGTGTGTACATGGCCAAAGTGTCTTGATATTATTTGAGATCATGGGTGATCACAGGGTGGCAGTGTAACCTGGAGAGTCTCTCTGCCAGGCTGGTCACCAGGGCGGTAGATGATGGCTGAGTCGAGAGCAAAGAGGCGCAAGCTGACAGCAGAACAAGTGGCAGGCAGCCAGGTGAGATATTCTGAGGTAGAGTCTGGGATTGCTGGTTACTGGGGCTGCACTGAGGGGACGTTCAGTAGGCTGCTGCACCATAACACCTGCAGATGACCCTGCACAGTATAATGCTGTCAGCATATTGGTACATACAAACTACAGTGGAGGCACACATTAGTCAAAGGCTAGCTGAGGGAACATTGAGAAAACAGCTCTCCTGATAGCTTGATAGCCCCTTGAAAGATGACAATAAGAAATGGGATTGTGCATGCAGCTGAAATTTGGTGGGCAAGATGCTACGTCAGCTGAGTGACAGCTGGTTGCAGGCGGGTAGATGATCATATGTCATGATTCAGAAGCAAACGCGCAGAGCCCAGATGTCTTGCAGCATGCAGCGTAACGGATGGGGCCATTGCAGCTGACTGCAGCGTGTGGAAACATGGCTGACAACTGACAGAGGCTGCAAGCATGTAGCAAGAATGTTGCAGGCGGATGAGGTTACCTATGGGCATCCAGGCACCCTTCACAAGCAATGGCTGCCGTGGTTGGACGTGACTCTGCCACAGGAAGCCCTCATGAACAGCCAGTTCCAGCTGGCCCAGGGCTTGCCTCAGCTGCAGCGCAGACTGTGCGCCCTTCACTGTCGCCTGCCAGACCTCACTGTTCCACACTGCATCCTTCATGGCACTCAGCGGCAGCGCTGCCTCGACTCTGAGCATGTCAGCTCTGAGCTTGGTGAGGCTGGACGGCTCGCCCTTGTGGGTTGGAAGGCCGGTGACAGGATCCTGGTCATGCAGGTAGGGCAGAGCCTGTAGAGACAGGTTCCACAGGCATGTGTGGTGCTCCATGTCGAGTCTGGAGCGCTGCTGTTGCGTCTGCTCCTCAAGGGTGGGTGGCATATGGAAGGAGTAGGCTGGCATGCCACGCTCAATGCTGCTCTGATGGCGCACAAGCGCACTGTGCAGCACGCCTTCGCGAGCACCTTTACGCTCAAGGCTGGACAAAAGCTGCTCAATCTGGTGTGCTTGACCAAGCAGTCGCCAACTGCCATCTTGATGACTCTCAACCAAGATCCTGCCCGAGCTTGGGTCAGCTGCTGCACCTGCTTCTTGGTGGGCGGCCAGATGCCAGTGCCGGTTATGCCGCCTGTCTAACCCCAGTGGCTCACCCCTGATTGCATGCACCTCATCTGCTCGCCTGATGGTCTCTGCTCGCTGCTGCTGCCGCAGCTTGGAAGCAGCAGCAGCTGACAGCTCATCTTCAGGATGCTGCTGCTGCGGGGCTAACTGGCTGGTGCTTGCGCCTGCATTGCTCTCAGCCTGTTGCTGCTGAGCATTTGTTGCAGAGCTGCTGGTTTCACCTGTGTGAGCAGGTGGGACAGCGTCATGGGCTGGAGAGTCTGTGCTGGCATTGTAGGCATCCAAGGCACGCTGAGCATCTTCTGCGGACTTCTTGGCCTTCTCAGCAGCCTCTTGCTGCCGTAATCGCTTCTCAATCTGCAAAGTAAGAAATGTTGCTGCAGCTGATGAAGCGCATAACACAATGGAGTCTAGTAGCAAAGGTATGGGCAGATCTCATGGCATATGTCCAAGTGTATTTTGCGGTTGGATACACTTCTCTTTCATCTTTTTTCCATCAACCGAGGTCATTATTTTCAAATATACTTTGTGTCAAATGTGGGTGGAGCCCATAATTGACACAAAGTATATCTGAAAATAATGACCTCGATTGATGGGAAAAAAGATGAACAAATGGAGTGCAGAGGCCTGTTGAGAAGCTATGCTTTCTGCGCAGCTTGAGAAAGGTAATTTGCCAGCCTGGCCAATCATGGTATGAGACTATTGTACAGCAGCATCTGAATCACCTTGGCCTCTTCCCACATCTGTTTGCGGACTCGTTGAGCCTCCTCAATGCGGCCATCTAGGGAAGCCCTGACAGCAGGCCCATCAAGCGCCAAGTGCACCAGCGTCCTCAAGACATTCACTCGCTGCTCGAAGCTCAGATCATCATATTCATGAGCCTTGAGGTGCTGCAGCCAGCTCTCACCAGCATCTGCCTTGCTCTGTGAGTTGCAGCAGACCAATCAGACAGGAGTACAGCTGGCAACGTTGACGTACATTTCTCAATTATGGACATTGAACCGAGCAGCACCTGGTGATGATCACAGGCTGCACAATCAGATCAGTGAACCAAATCCTAGACAGCTTTTGCAGGAAATGCAGGACAGACAGCAGCCATGGAGGCGTACAGCATGTCTTTAGAGTCTTTGTTGAACTGCCAGCTGTAGACAGCAGCTGGCGTGCACTGAGCTTCGCAAACTGCTTGCCCAAAACCTAAGACACGGACCTCATAGTCCTCATCTTCATCAGAATCTCCTTCAGAGCCAGTGTCATCGTCCTCCTCATGCTGTTGCTGCCCAGCTTCAGCTTTGACACCATTGTCCTGTGCAGTTGCTTGCACCATTGGCTCTGCTTTCACCTGCATGACTGACCTTGACTGTAGGCTATGCTACTTGTGGTGTGCAACAGCCTCAATGCAGGGGTCAAGAGTTCACCTGCAGGACTGACCTTGACTTGAGGCTATGCTGCTTGTGGTGTGCAACAGCCTCAATGCAGGGGTCAAGGGAACAGCAAAGCAATAGCATAGGAGCCTGTTGACTGGAAGTTACAAATGTGGTGCAGACCTGAGCATGCAGGACTAGTTAGCTGATGTAATGCAGTGCCCACAAGTGCATACCTCAGTCTTGACCTCCTCTGCCTTGATCTCCTCTGCCTTGATCTCTGCTTTGACAGCATTTGCACCAGACCTGCAGAGAATCGGACAGTATTCAGTCAACTGCCAAGCAAGATGTGAATGCCACAGAAGCCATAAAGCACACTTGCACCCTACTAACCACTGAAACTCATCACTATTGAGCTGAAGGGCATAGTACGAGAGTGTACAATGCCGCATGAGCGGTGTATCTCAGGCAGCAAGGTATCTACACACATTTGGCAAGGACATGTGGCTGATACAATACCAAAATTGCAGCTGACAATTTGTCACATGCAACAGACTGTGACAACAAACTCAACAAAGCCATGACTGAAATGTCTTGTTTTGGACACACAGTGCACTGTGGGACGAAAGCTATGAGGGGGACTTACTTATGCATAGCAATGTTGGCTTTGAGGGCGTAGGTAGATGGAGCGACTCTGGCAAAAATGACATCACGTGACAGAGCTCCAGCAACTGAAGCCTGCAACAGCACACGGCTCAATTTAACCACGAGAAAAGAAAAAGAAAAGGCTACGCCTTTTGGCGTCAATTTAATGAGAAGCCTAGTGTTACACCGGGCTGCCCAGATAATTCAGTCACGACTCTGACCTGCAATACACAATGAGCATGCACGCAAAGAGTACGCCTGCAGTGCAACCAGCAGATTATGTCCTGAAGCTGATTCAATGCATTGGACACCCTAACAATCTGTCAATCATCAGCATGTTACTCTGGAACACTCTGTTGCCAATGGGTAAGGCATTGCTCACAAGCATGAGGCAGAATACGACTTCAACTTCATGCTGCACTTTCTCAGCATGCAGAGATGCTGCTGGTGCACTGTCAGCTGATCAGTACCTCAGGAGTCTTGCTGGTGGTGAGGTCTCGCAAGCCTTGCTCCTGGATGCGGCGCGCAATCTCTGGGATTGCCAGTCCCTCGGGCCCAACATCCTGCAGCACCTTGTATGCTGCTCCCTTGACAGTGCCCAGCCCAAAGCGAGCTGGGGCAACAAGGGTGACACGGCCGGCTTCATCTTTGACGATGTCCTCTCCCTCTGTTCCCATCTTGGGCTTGCGCCGGGGCTGACGCCCTGGCTGTGGCCGCTTCTGCCCTAGCCCCATGGCAATGCTGTACTGGCGCAAGACCTGTGGACAAGCACATAATAGTCATAATGATAATAATAAGAATACTAATAATCATCATCATAATGATAATAATAACAATAATTTACGGGCGTTCCAGCTAATCGTTTTTGCCAGGTACCTACCCTAGTGGACTAGCACATGTTTCAGGAAATCACGTTCTGACGCTAGGCTTTCAGTGCCCTGTCAAGTCACAGGGAACACAATGCCCTGAGCAAGCGGCAAAATGCTAGAATGTGTTGTGTCGAACTTGCAGGGCAACGGTTGCTGAACACGTGACAACACAGCACAGCTATTTTTGGACAAGCAGCAGATGCTCCTTGCAACAGCAGGCTGCTCAGGACCTGAGCTTGCACACATCCTTGTGAAAAGACAGGTGCACCAGCTGATAAGAAACCTTGGTATCAACATGCACAATCAGCGAAGGCCATATGGCTGTACATACCTCAGGCCAAGTCTGAGCATTTAGATGGGCCCGCCAAACGTCCACATCAAAGCCCCAAGCCCAGGCCTCCTCCAGTGCATGGGCGCAGTTGATGATGGCCCTGTCCATGAAGTTGGTGGCACCTCCACCCTGAATGTAATGTAATGTCACAACATCAGCTGTCAACACTGTTCACCTATGCTCGCTGCTCAGTGACACCTATGCTCATTGCTCAGCTGTCGGTCATGCTTGACCATAGACCCCAAGCATAATAATGTTCAAGCAAGTGTATGAAGCAACTGCATTTGAATCTGCGCCTCAAGCAGCAGTCACCATGCATGTTAAGAATATCTGAAATCACGAAGTGACAAAAATGATATTATATAAATATCACTGTGCCGCACAGAATGTGGTCAGGAGCAAGATGTATGGAGCTGTCTTAGGGAGTCTGAGAAGGCTGACCTGTATGGCACCAGTGGCATGAGCCTCCTCCAGGTCCATTTGTAGCAGGCGCAGCAATGCAATGTGGATCTGGCCAAGCAGCTGTGACTGCTCACCATTGACAACTGCATGTGCACAATCCCAGTCAACGCATGCACATTGATGTGTGCAACATCAGCGAGTCTGGCTCTGAAGCTTGTGCTGCAATCACTACAATGCTATATGTTTGATGGTGCTATATGCTTCATACTTCCTTGAGTTGCAGCCAGCAATACACAGTCTGAAGATAGTAAAAAAGTCTGCTGGGCAAAATAGAGGCACATGCAGCTAAGAAATCTGACAACAGGCAGTGCAAAGTGATTTAGGTGCTGACCAGCTGCTAGCAGGTTGTCCACAGTGACAGATGACAGCCCAAGAAGGCCACTGAAGCTTTGCAGGAAGGCAGCCACCATCAGGATGTCACTGCCTTCCTTTTGCGGCAAGTCAGCAGCAAAAGCAGGCACGAGATTGAGGCTTGTAGGTGGGAATTCAGGCCTCTCTGGCAAACTGTCAGTGCCCTGATCTGGCTGATCCTCTGTGCCTGAGCCGTACCTACAGCACAAACAGTAGACATTGGAAGACTCTCAGGCAGGACTGGCTGTATCTCTGCTTGACAGGTAAGTGCCCATCGGTATTGCAGGCCTGCTAACACTGTTCATACAAAGTTTGTAGACCTGCGCACAACTGGGCACGCAAAGCCAACCTCAGTAACAGCTCTGACAAGTAGTTCGGCAACAAAGCGCAGCTTGTCAGGCAATCACTGGACATACTAGCAGACTTGGTGCTGATGTATGCGCTTACCCGGCTTGGTGATGAGCTTCCATGAGCTGCTCCCACTCAATGTCCAAGTCATCTTTAGGACCAGTGTTGACGTCACGTGAGCGCAGTAGAGTTGCTTGACGCTCTTGAGCAGCCAGTGCACGCAGCAGCTCCTTCTCCCTGTGCAGAAGAAGCAGAGATCAGCAAGAGAAGAAAAGACTGCGCTTTTTGGCGTCAAACGCAAAACCAAGTATTATATTGGGCTGACAAGGAGCAAGGGAAGACAGCATAGGTCAGCAAGGAAGCTGGACATGACAGCAGTCAATGATGTGTTTGACAACCTCTCCTGGCAAGAGACATACGGTGTGACCACAAGGTACATATATGATGCGTCAATGCAATAACATGCGGCACACCGTGATGCTAGCCTGCTGCGACAAAGTTTTCACTCAAGGCAACAGGACTTTTGTTATCCCCATCAGCAACAGAACAGACACAGCATGCACAAGCATCAGCCAAGAGTGATATTCACCTGCGCTTCTCATCTTGCAAGCGTTTCCTTTCCTCAGCTCTCTTCTCCTTTTCAGCACGCTCTGCTGCTTTCTTGGCCTCCCTCTCATGGAACTGCCTCAGTTTGTCTGCAGCCTTGGACTGCGCCACCTCGTCTTTCTTCTTTTCCCTTTCCAGTTTCTCTTTGACGCGCTTCTTCTCTCGTTCCATGCGCTCTTTGTCCTGTAAATGACAGCAAATGATGCTGCAGCTGTTTGCATTTGCAGTGATCCAGCTGACCATTGCCCCAAATGTCTGTGAAGCACAAAAATAAGATGCTGTCTAGCGCGACAAGAAATTTTAGATGTGGCAGAATGCAAAAATACACCGTAGGTCACGCAGTCTGGACCAGCACACTGAGCACGCTGCACAAGGCTTGTGTTGCATAGCAACAGCACCAAAAGCCTTGTCACAAGCATCTGTGCGCTGCATGTTCCATTCACACCTTCATCATGGTTTGCTCAACCCTCTTAGCAAGTATTTGTGCCCTCTCTGCCTCCCTATAGGCTCTCCTCTCTGCATCTTCTTTGCCGCCCTTGCCAGCACTTGGAGGACGCCTAATCTGGTTTGGGTTCAGGCGTGCCTTCTTGAACTGCAGCGCACAGGATTGCCTGACTTGTCAACACATGCAAACTTGCTAGAAAACTTGTTCTAACCCATGTGAGGCTATTTTGTATACAATGTGTATCACACCAGCAAGCATTGTGACCCAAGATATGCCAGTAAGGCACAATGAGTCGACATGCAATCTCTGCAGAATGAACTGGAAGAGGTTTACAAACACTCAGAATAAGTGTGCCCACACTAAGTGTGCCATGAAATGGCAGGTGAATAGGCAAAGGCTCACGTTCATGCCATCTTCACCATCTTCTTCCATCTCGTAGCCATCAACCATGACACGCTTCCTCTTGACAGCACCGCCAGCATCGTCAGCATCATTGCCATCTGCAGAAGGTGGGTCATCAAACACAAAGGCCAGCGGTGGTCCATCACCCCTGTATGGCACAGGCAACCACTGCTTTGCCTGCTCCACAAGCTCACGGTACTCCGCATGCACCACACGGTCCTCATGCGCAGTCTCAAATTCCTCCGTGCCTGCGTCTGAGTCCTCGTGCATGGATTGTGCGTGGCTGTCATTGGCGTATGCAGCCTCTGATGCAGGCCTGACAGCAGGGGATGGCAGGTGAGCTTCCGACACAATGGGAGAGCTCCGTGCAGCTAGCCAAGAAGCTGGTGTGGCAGCTGCAGATGAAGGTGCTGCTGCCGGGGTGAATGTCTGGGAGGCGATGGGTCTGACAGGACTTGGCTGTACAGGAAAGCTAGGCTGAAAGTTAGACACTGTGATTCCAGGGGCTAAGCGTGCAGCCTGCTGAGCAGCCATGAATGACTGAGGAGGATACTGGTTGGGCAGAAACTGGCGAGGAAAGGCAGTGCTGAGCCTCTGTGCTTGAGACAACGCCTGTGTCTGTGTAGGAATATGCGCCTCAGGTTGAAATACAGGCTGAGCTTGGGACCTGGCAATGGACTCTGGCTGCGGTTCTTGATATGCACTGGGCTGTAAGGCGACAGGCAGGGTGTGGCCAAGAAGTGCTGCTGTGCCGTTGAGTTGACTGTGAGGCATCAGGACTGATGCTGGCAGCTGCGTCGACTGCGCAGGAATAGCTGGTGGTGCAGCAGCAGAAGCAGAGCTAGGCATGACTGCAGCAACCGGCTTTGGGATGATTGGGGTGGCAACAGGCAGCTGGCTTCCTTGTGCTGATGCAGCTGGTTTCTCAAGGTATGTGCTGAAGGAAGGCAGCGAAGCAATTGGGATGTGCGATGGTGCTGCAACAGGAGTGCTGTTTGCTGACAGCACAGAAGCCAAAGGTGCTTCAGAAGGGCTAGCAACTGGCATCGCTGAGCTGCTACCCATTCCATTTGAGACTGCTGTTGTTGCAGCTGGCGCAGTGGCTTGCTGACTCTTCTTATCCTTGCGCCTCTTGTGGGAGAACCAGACCTACAGCAGCATTGCCCACGTCACAACATGCCCTTGTTGCACCTTGCATAAAGCAATGACTGAAGACACTGCTAATACCTGCACTTGGTTCTCAGTAAGCTGGATTCGGTCACCCAAAGCCCTGCGCACCTCTTCTGCTGGAAACTGGTTGACTGCAGGCAACAGAAAGTACTGAGCGCTTGTATAATGGGAGACCAGACAGACATTGACATGTCACAGGAGGCATGACAAGAAAGACTGCTTCTGCTTGAGAAGGTAGGTATCTCACTCAGAAAGGCAGCTTCAAGAGCTTCTCTCTGAAGTGGTGTCTTGATAGAGCGGGCTCGTGCTCCTGTTGAGGCTTTTTTGCTCTTCAGGTCTAGCTCAGGCCCATGATTGTTAACTTCTCCAGGGGTCTGCTCAATCTGATCGCCTTCAGGAGCCATACCTGGAGACAATTCAGCAAGACCTGCTGAAGGACACAAGGAAGACCTCCTGTGCTATAACAGCGCACTGATCTTGCGACTTGAGCGAAAGCCGGAGCAGCGATACAAAGTCAGTCTGATCTGCGACGCTATAACACAAACAATAGAAACCGAGATAGGAAGGAAGATATGTAGGAAGCGGTGTCCAGCCTGAGGCCAATCCAGGTCTCGGTTTGCTATGTATGGCGGTTTTGGTAAACCCATGCGCGATAGGGAGTATACCGCCTCCGTCAATCTGGGTAAGTGAAGTGGCGAGCTGACTGACCTGAATGAATGCCTGCAGGACCTTCTGCTGCCATCTGTTAGCAACACACAGCCCAAACTCCGGCGATCCTGCGCGAGCCCCCAGCCCCAGCAGACCGTGCTGCGCCTCGGTTGGACAGCGTCGACACGGCTAGCGAAAGTCCGCCGAGCAGCGATGATTGAACAACGCACTGCCTTGTCACCACTATTGAGCCTCTCCCTCCTACCCCACTTGGCTCGATCCTATAGCTTGCCAACTTGAACAGCCTACTTTTGGTAACACAACCAGGAACAAGCACTAGTCGGCACGAAAAAGCGGCTGACAGAAGCTTCCAGCCCGTGTCATGAGCCGACAAGGCAAGATTTGGATTGACGTGTGGCCGAGCTGGCTGAGACGTTTCGGTTGTCATGATTTTGCCTCGGTACCAAAAGCTCGTCATCAGCCAAACTCCCATGTGTCTGGCAATCTCTGCAAACCAGCTTTGAGTTCAATGCGCCCCGCATGTGGAAGATTCAGATTCCCGTTTTGCAGCAGCTCCTCGTTTGACTATACAGGTTTGCACTGGGCTTGGTGCTACAGAGCGCATGTCTCAGATACACCCCATATAAATTCCTGACACATCCTGCAATCTCAGCTCCTTGTGCATTGTGGCTCGAGCTCATGGCCAACGATCACATCCAATGGCCAGCTTGATCAACATCTCGTATTTAAAATTTTACTTTCAATTTTACAGTCAGCGAACGTTGTCACTGCGAACTTAGCCTCCGAAATGCACCTCAGCACAGCTTTGCATGATTGCGTATGATACCCGACTAAAATCGGACTGATCCAGGCGTCTTCACGAATGTTGTAAGTCAGTGCATCGTCGGCAATGTGCACCTGGATGCAGTTCATCACAAAGTTTTGAATGTTGACTCTTGCATTTGCTTTCAGGCAGAGATTGTCAGGCTTCTAAAGTTATCACACAGGACAATCTTGTGCAAGAATATGTTGTTGCGCTGTGTCTCAAGCACGGTATAGTGCTGAAAGTTTATATTCATTTGCCGAGCTTGTGATGAAATGTCATCAACAATCAGCTGTGACCCTTCAGCTTCACATAAGAATTGTCGCAAAGTTTCTTCATTCCTTAAGGTAGTAGCAATGAATGCTGTGGGCTTGCAAGTGCGTTTGGCATCAGTATTGCACAAGAACCGTCTCAGTAGCAATACCAGTGGTACAATTGTGGCTGCAACAAAAGACATTGTACAGCGTCAGTACAGCAGCACCAAATTGCACAAGCAAAGTGCAAAGCAAGTCAGTGCAAATTGCCAGATAGGCTGGCTTGCCAGGGATGTATGCAACTTCTCAGATGTGCTACTGCATAGCTCACCAAGCACTCACCAGGATCATATATCACATCAGCAGCCAGAATGAGATCAGGCTGAACCTCGCAGGGGCTTTCCCATTGCATTTGCGTGACTTGCACATCCTACATGCACATGGTTGTTAACCTCATCACAGCTTTGCTAGTAGTGTTGCAAACTTCTTTGAGAGGCGCTCTTGGGGCATATCAGGGTTAAGGGTGAGTACATACAAATAATCTGTGTGCCAGAGCCGATGCCCCCTCTTGGGGTAGGACCTTAGGCTTTGCAGGCTTTGCTGGAGTGTATAGCTATGCTGGCAACCATCAGGGTGCCTTGTATACTAGGCCAATCACAACTAAAAGCAATCTGTATCAAGAGACGGCATGTACGTCGCATGAAACAGCTGACTGCTCTTGCAGTGAGTTAGTGAACCAGTGATGCCAATGTGGCCAGGCAGGCAACTGGCAGCTGTGAATATCAGCACCTGGGTATCAAATGCTAGAACTTTATTGACCAGATTGCCTTCAGACTGGAGCCTACCTGAGGTTCCTGGCTTGTCTTGCCTGCAAGCTGTGTCGCGCAATGTTGAGGTGGGATGCAGTTGTTGAGTTCCAGATTGTGCTTGCAGTTGTCTACTGCTGCATCATTGCCATCTGTGAGCTGCACTTTGGCGGCACCACTGCGGCACAAGGCTACACCCACCACACCAGCTCCACAACCCAATTCCAGGCAACTGCTACCTGTGCAGCACCGTCAGAGCAGTCTGAAGCCGGGGTGCGACTTCAAAGGAAAAACACAATGTTCTGAAAAACATCGTTTGTAGACTTTGATAGTATAATAGAATATACAGCCATTTTGCAGTCATATACATGCTTTTTTTGTCATGAAAGAAGAACGTTTCACAGTGACATTTGTACGTCCGAGAAGCTGTGGTTGGTACAATGAATGACAGGATTGCTTGTTGTGTGATGCATTGGCCGCTGGATGTCTTGCCACGAATTCAAAGCTGCTGTAGCACACAAAGCAATGTATATCACGAGCAGGCTACTGTGTGGTTACATGGAAGACATGCAAGGTTGCAAAGTACAGTTGTCCAGCAATGTACAACTAGCAGGTGACGCAGGATGAAGAGATATGCAAAGCATACCTTGGAAGATGTTAGGGTGGCTAAGAACAAACTCAGCCAGAAAGAATCCGGCTTCCCACTCGTGACATCCAGTTCCGCCTTCAAAAAGATTTGTTGCCAGCTGAAGCGTGATAAGACCAGACTGCCCTGAAGCGCGTGGCACAGTCAGCATTGTGCCATTCTCTGAACATTGCTCAGCAGATACACCATTGTGCTGCTGTGTGTTTGAGTCTGCAGGAAATTAGTATCACTTGCCCACATATGCCAATGACATGCATGTCTGTTTATAGTTCACATATTGGCAAAAATCACATGTTGACATGAATGCCCAGTCATAATGGTGCAATGGCTGCACCTGCACTGGCAAATCACAATGCAGTGAGATGTACCTGGATTGCGCCGTAAGTCAAGGATGGATCCAGCAGACGCATCGTAGGCGTATGTCTTGTAGCACCAGCCTTCGGCTGAAGGCTCAAGCCCCTGCAACCAGCAGCTGATGGACTCGTATGTTTCTGCAGGCGAGCATTCCCCTCTGGACAGGGATGCCTTGTGCATGCAGACCAGGCGGTTAGCACTGTTAGGGAGAACGCGACGCCTAAGCTTTGTGGCTGTTATGGGCTTCTGCATATGGGGCATGGGACACGTCAAGACATGCAGCACTCTCTCTGCGTGACGGAAACACCACTCAACCTGTGCACAATCTCCTGTTGAAAATAGCATGTACAGGTCAGCCAGTTCATCCTCGACTTCTGCGAGGTCTGCTTCGGCTGCTGCCATGGCGGCCTTGCAGACCCGGCTGCATACGCAACACATGCTAAGCTGCCTCCTCCTCAGCAAGACGAACACGGTCATCAGGCGAGAGCAAGTTCTGACCTGCAGTAGCTTGCTCCCGGTGGGTATGGCGACGCTGCTGCTTCGCGCAAACATGTTACAAGGGTGGACTGAGTGTACAAGGTGAAATGCCCATTGTGCAAGCCTCTGAGGTATCGACAGACCTTCGAAGCATACACCGAGAAGGTCGTTTAACCTGCATGCTGCCATATTATCAGCCCTTCTTTACGCACCTCAGACGGCTGCTGAAGCTGCCGAAGTCGGCAGAGGAGCGTCCAATAGACTGTTTCGCTTGACTGGTGGGCATGCCGTTGCTGTTCCCGTTCGCTCATGTGCTTTCACAGGCTGCATTGACTATTCTGCGACTGTCTATACCTTTTCAAAATTAGGGTTCACACCTCGCAAGACAACCCATACTCTGTCAACGTAGAAAATGCCGCTTATATATATGCAAGAATTCAGCCTAAATGGTACGACTATACTTGAACAGGATCTGTTCTATAGTTCGTACACCCGTCTGTTTTCTCTAAAATAGACAAACTTCTCAACTCAGAAGACGATGCTGAGCTTCTGGCCCTGAGCGCGAAAGTTGCCGGCAGCGACCTTGTCGAAAGGCAAGGACGCGCCGGCTTGATGAACGGCCCTCTGTGCATCATTCCGCCAGAGGGATGGCACAGAAGCAATCCGATGAGTGATTTTTTGCTAATTTGCTATTGCGCGCGTGCGACTCAACGTCAAGTAAGCCATTATGAGCCCATAACATGCGCACAAGACAGGGTCGAATATGCCTGCCACGGTTCAAACTACACGCGGAGGGATGTACAACATGTGTGTGATGTCTATAATCAAGCAAAAGGCTTAAATTCAACCCAAGAAATAAATCTTATGATCACAATCCAACATGTGATCATTGCACCTAATGTCTGATAGCATCCAGATTACGCTAACTTCAACCCACATTGTTCCGTATGATGTCGCTTGCAGGACAACAGGAACCAAAATTGCTTTGCTAGCTAGCAATATTGATATGTAGCCATCTCAGGTGGACAAAATGAGAGGCAAGGCACTCTTCAGTGCATCAAAATTTTATGTAGGCATTGCAGCTCAAGAGCATGCCCATATACACTAACCAACTACTCCACGCATGTTAACACCGGTCCACAAAAGCCTTCACACTCTGGATGAACTGCTTTGGCAACTCCTCTTGAGGCACATGGCCACAGTCTACAAACTCAATCAGCTCTGCATTCGGCATAAGCTTGGCCAGCCGCCTGCTGTTGGAAACGGGGACCAGCCGGTCACCGGAGCCATGCAGTATAAGCACCTACACACAGACTACATGTCACAAAAACCGTTATGATTTGAAGATCAGCACTCGGGGAGACCTGCATCGCTGTAGCTTGACCTTGTGCATTCTCTACACTGTACCTGCCCGGTATCAGAACATCAGAGCACAGAGGCTGGCAGGAGGAAGGCATGACAGCAGCAACTTGTCTGGCTCATAAAAGATAGCAAGCTACAAACCTTGATGTCTTGCTGGGCGACAGCATGCGCAAGCTGCTCTGCCTGCGACAGGGGGGTTCTCCCGTTGTACGCATCCTTCAGGACTTGAACAAAACTTCGGCTGTCTGCAGCACAGCAAGCAACTACATTTTGTGCACCTCTAAACTACACCAAGAACAACACTGCAATGCAATGCAAGATAAAGCTCAGCAGAATCTGCAGAGGTGCTCGAAGCTCTGCTGCTACTGCACAGAATACACACTGGTCATGTTTGGATCTTGTAGTCACAGCTCACCCAGGCCACCACCCAGCAAAACCAGAAACATGAAACCAATGCAGAAAAAAGGACAGGTGAGAAAGGATTGCCTGCAACTCGGGCACGGACAAATCTGACTAGACCAATCTCCCAGCCCCTGACCAGTTGAGGAAGCCTGTAAGCGTCCACCAGCTCATCACTGACTCCATCTCTGCTATGCCAAGCATTGGACAAGCCACGCACCCAAAACAGCCGAGAGCGGACCAGAGTCCTGCACCACCAAGAGCCCACTGTCAACTTATGCGCAGATGAGTGCAGCCTGTGAAGATGGACAGAAGGTAGATGCAGCACCTTGAGGGCTGGCAAGTTGCAATGCATTGGACGATCAGGCCTGTCATGCAGCACAAAGCGCCTGTGCTCACACACCAAACAACAAGATGACACAGCAGAAAAAGAGCGCAGTGAGAGCCAGTTGCCATGTTGCAGCACAGGCAAAACAGGAAGCGCAGCTTGCCAACTCCAGCAAGTCAGGTGCAGGAAGTTGCCAGTCAAACTTGCATCAGATGTTAGATATGGTCAGAAAATGTCACAGTCAACATGCCTCAGCAGGTGTGAGAGCATGCACCAAGCCAAAATACTTTGCGTAGCCTGAGTAGAAGACACCCACCTGAGAAACAGGACCAGGATTGGCTGCAGCAACCACAGCACTATGCCTGCTGTACGTGTCCCCACTGCCTGAGCAAATGCCATCAGTACTTGCAAGATACGCCCATGCATTGATCTGCAAAGCACAAGCAATGTATGCTACGCCTGTCAGTAGATGACTGGTTCTGTGACACTGCTTGTTGCTGCCAGATGTTCTGATGCAAGCTCTTGCTTTGCTCAGCTCAAGCGTCCATAACCCCAGGAGCTTGCAACTTCACACCCAAGTTTGTATGATAAAATGTGCAGGCAATGTGGGGACAGTATGCCTGTGCTGCCATGCAACAGATGCTCACAGATTGACATTCAGCGATTGTCAGACAGCAACAGCCCTATAAAGAAGACTGATGAAACATACATGTCATTTGGTTGGCGGTCAGAACTTGGCTGTGCTTTCAACTGGGAGGAGAAAGAGATGATAGCAGGTGCCACCAACACCAGACCAGCTATGTCCTACAAGCAGTCACAATGTTAGTGCCACAGATGACAATTTGTGTGTGAACGGTTTGCATACAATATGCTTATAAACAGGCATCAATACCAAGGCGTGCATATACCATCTATTGCAATGATCAACATGCTGGTGGCCCTTTGCAATGACAATATGCAGGCAGAAAGCACTAGCTATTGTTGAGCATATGCTGCAAGGACTTCTGCTTTACCCGAGAGTGCTTGATGACTTCTGCAGCAGCACAAGCAGCACCTAAGGAGTGTCCTATCAGCACACGTTTGATGCTTTGCTGTTGTTGCTTCTTGCTGTCAGCCCCAAGATTGGACCTGCTGAACTGTTCCCTGCTCAACAGTCTGTTGCTGTCAACGCTTGAGACAGATTCCCAAGACGATCTGCTGGAGATCGGAGACTCGGGGACTAAGCTGTCATGGACTGATGCATCAGGATCTGGTTTGTGGCTGGCAGAGTGTTGCCTGCCAGATGAGCCAACAGCAGTTTGAGAGTCTGAGTCTGAGTCACCCCTGGCTTCATGGTTGGGATGTTGAAGGTCAGGTTTGCTCTGGCTTGCTGCAGCTTGAATGTCAGAGGGGCAAGCTGCTGATTCAGCTCCCCCTTGTTGTGGCTGATGCTCTCTGCTAACAGACTGCAGCTGCTCTAGCTTCACTCCGGGACCAACCTCAGAGTCCAATGCAGCTGAGCTCAACACACCAGCTGCTGCCAGCTCAGCATCCATGACTAAACGACCAAGACGGCCGTTGAACTCTAGTGAGTAGCCGTCGATGTCCCTTGGTCGTTGGGTCAGGCCAAAGCCTGGCATGTCATGTTTAGTGACTTGTGCACGCAGCTGAGTAGACAGGGCCTTGTAGACATAGGACCAGGAGAAGGTATTGGCACCAAATCCATGATAGCAGTGCACAGCTGTTGGGTGTGCTGTGTCAAGGCCTTGTGCTAGCTTGTAATGCACAGCTGTGCCATGCAGCTCTCTAAAGACCGAGTCATGATCTTTGAGCTCCTGTTCAGCCATCAGACGATCCTGCAGCAATAGCTGTTGAGCTGGGAATGGGGCTGTTGGTAACTTGGTGTGTTCAGAGGAAGCTTGTGATCTTGGATGGAGCTGTAAATACATAAGACAAAGCTAGCCACGCAGGCAGAACCGTTCATATAGGCCGACAGTTGTGCGTGAGACAAGGGCGGTGGCGCTTGCTGGCATTTGCAAGGTGCAAGCTGACCTGATGTTTCCTTTCCAGCAGCAAGGTTCTGCAGACTGTCAGACTGGCAGCAAACAGGAGAGCTACTGACAAAGCAAATCTGAGGCTGAGGTGGTTAGGTGCTTTGGCCAGATAATACGCAGTGCAGGAGAGCACTGATATTGTAAGGGAGACCCCAGTCTGCAGCAACATCAAGCTGAGGACAGAAATGCAGATGAATGGACTGCAGCCAAAAGGAACTTTGCCATACAGCTGACAAGACCACTGATGGTATTCATGATGGCCGACCTCAAGAGCCGTTAGGCTGGCCACATACTCCAGCCGCTTTCGATAACCAGGAGACTCCTCTTGGGCCGCAAAGGTAGCGACCAGGCCAGGACCAGGACTAGCCATGCAGATCACCTTGCAGGTGTCACTTGGTAGGTCAGTAGTAGGCAATGAGTGATACTGCTAGGTCGTCGTTATCTTTCTCACGCGTACCCGATGCATCTTGCAGGTGGCTCTCGCCATAGTCGCAGGCAGACGCGCTCGAAAGGCAGTGAGAGCTCTCCAGTGGCCACCGACAGCACGACTCGAAGGACCAGGCGCGGCTTTGCCTCCGGTGCAGCGCATGTCTACGATTTGAACTGAGTCATGCTGATTGGGGCGAGCAGCGGTTGCCAAAAACTTTCGCCGTCGGAACAGGTCAGCTAAGCCTTTGCCACGCCTCCCGGTTCGGCTTTGTGAAAGTCACCGCGCTCGCATCGAGCGTGACGCTGGAACAGACGCGTTCGATCTGTTTGAATATCTATGCGCGCAGAGCGGGACCAAGTGGTCGTGATGACATGCCAAGCGCAATCTCGATTGCGCACACGTGATTTCTTCTTGACACTTCGCCGTTTCATCTTCTTTCCTCCCATGGCTCAACATGCTAAGCCTCCTGAGTGTTATGGCCTGTTTGATCTGTCAGAATGGCCCGTGTTGACGTCAAGGTTGTGCTTTTGGGGCAGCAGAGCATAGGTGAGGTAGATTGCTGTATTGCAGCAGCCAAATCTATCTTCAGCCCCGGTCAAATCAACCTCAGATTCCGTTTACCTCTGACGTTACTTTGTTGCAGGCAAGTCTTGTTTGTTGGATCGGTACACTACTGGGTTTTTTGAAGGCCAGCCCAAGAACACAATCGGCGCTGCGTTTGCTGCTAAAAAGGTGACGCGAACCTCTGTCACTTTCAAACTGCAGACATGCAGAGCGACTCACGGTCGCGCCGAAGTCCTGCGTGATGGCCGGTGCAGGTCACATTGCAGAACGGACGCGTGATATCTCTTGGAATATGGGATACAGCTGGTGCCGAGCGATTCCAGAGCATTAGCCGAATGTATTATCATGGTAGTAAGGCTGCAGTGATCTGCTTCTCTCCAGGCAGCCAACAAAGCTTTGCAAAAGCCAAATTCTGGGTGGGTCAATTAACAGATCAGTGCACATGCCGGAGGATCTTGTGACACCTGCACACTGCGTCGTTGTTGCCTTCCACACACCGCACGTGACCCATCCTGGAGCCCTGCTCAGGCATCCAAGAACCCGACTTGGCTTTGCAAGCTGCCTCACCTGTCAAGGCACTGTCTTTGCATACAGGTTCAAGAAGTGGCAGAACACGAACCTGACTGCAAGATTTACTTTGCACTTACCAAGTGTGATCTGCTTGAGCAGCTTCCTGGTATCGGCACCGATGCATCACACCTTGAACCCTCCCCACAGGAGTCAGGTGCGCACTCCAATCACTGTTCAGCTGCCACCCTGCTACCACTTGACTCACACAGCAATGCGCATGGTCCTTTCTGTGAGGGCTACGCTGTTCTGCAAGAGCAACAGCAATTTTTGCACTGGCATGTGCACAAGAAAAGCATCGCTTGGCTGCAGCTCTTGTCTTAACTGTGTTACCTATGATGCAGACCAATCTAATTTGGCAGCAACTCCAGACTCTGGCAAAGGCTCTTTCAGCTCTGAAGAGGGCATTGCCATTTGCCAGCAAGAGGTGTCTGATGAGGACATCTCAGCCTACGCTAAATTGCATCAGACGCAAGTCTTTGCGACATCTGCCAAGACAGGAATTGGTGTTCGCAGAATGTTCTCATCAATTGCACAAGATCTAGCAGCAGGCACCATGCAGGAGTCACAAGTGCAGCATACGCATAGGCATGCTGCCCGGCCTGTGACGCCAACTTTCATGAGTAGCAGACCAGGCACCAACCCATCTAGCCCACTGGAAAATAGCCATAATTCGACATACTCACGAACGCGCAAAAAGTATTTCCAAAACTGCTGCTTTTGACTGTCATGTCTGTATGAAACTCTGTCAATGAATGCAAGACGCAGTCAAAAGCTGGTTTTGTCGGTACTGCAGCCAGCAATGTTGTGCTCACTTACTTTGCTTTTCTGCAGAATGTTTGTATGATATATTATGTGACCTTGGAGCAACTACAAGTGCAAGTGTCACATAAAATTCATTCAATGATTAGGTAGCAATTTGTTGCACCTGTATCCTCATAGCTGTCTATCACAGCTGCAACTGTGCAGCAACTCGGTGCTCAGCAACACTTCCGTATCAGTTCACAAGTACTTGGCAAACTAGTACTGACTATATATATGTTTGCCTAGCTGGCTACATACATGAGCATGCTGTTGCCAAGCCGGCTGTAGGACATCAGCATATCCACATTTGAAGCCACATAGCAAGACCTGTTGGCGTGAGTTGCGTCCAGCGGATCAGCCAGAATGCTGGCAACTGTCTCCCCTCATACTGTAAAGAGATTACGCACAGACGGGGCAGTTGGACAACTTGTCATTGTGGTACACATGTCAACCTGAAAGTCAATGACGTTTGCGTGCCCATTAGGCGGAGTGTGGCAAAGCCTTGTAGTTGCTGTCCAAAACGTCTGGCTGCATCGCAGGCATCAGTCAGCGCGCGATTCAAGGATACATCGCCCACGATCGAGCTGCACAGAAGCTTTTACAAATGCTGTGCAGTCTTAGACGTTGCAGAGGCCTGACACAGCTGCTATCACTGCGGCACATTGGATCTATGAGATCTTGCAGCCAAGAAATGGCACGTGAGCAACCTGGGACAGGGACGTCTGCAGTTGCCATAGCGTTTGGGTCTAATATGGTGTGTGTTTCCAGCCATATTGTCTTGATGACTGCGAGCTAATATTTTGACAGCGCTCCTGATGCATCTGTGCTTGCAATTGTAGGGTGACTCGGTTGCAAACATACAAGCAGCAATCAGGCAGCTACCAACGCTAGGCATCCAGGTATGCTCTGCACAGCTTGCACAACTTGCACATCGACTTACGCTGCATACATGCATTTGAGCCTTAAGGCCTTTTTTACACAGTCGCCGACATGACAGCATTTAACATGCAAACCACAGGTGGTCCGACAATCACGCTTGTACGAGAGCGCACCGGCATATGTGACAGATCAACCCACATTTGTGAATGGGGCCTTAGCTGCACTGACACCACTGCAACCTTTGGAACTGCTGGATGCGCTCAAGACTGTGGAGGTCAGGTGCACAATAATCTACAACCCAGTCACAGTCAACATCTTGCAGAATCTGCTACACTACTGTTCTCTGAGTTACCATTGCCTGCATGTTGCTGAGCAATGCACAGATCCACAGTCCGGTATCAAGCAAAGTAGTCCAGGAGTCTATCTCAGGGCACTCTAAGTAAGCAAGCCCAGTAGTAAAGCAAACTAGTCCAGGAGGCCAATTCTGCATTGGCAGCTGTTTGACATATCTGCAGCTGTGACTGATTACCACAATCTAAGACAGATGCCACCACATCCTTGCCACTTAGTACCAGTGCAGGAACCAAATGTTGAACAGTGCAGGCAGCCTCAGGCCGTGATTTTGCTGGACGGCGCTTTGGTCCCCGACCACTTGATCTAGACATCATCTTTTACAGCAACCAGCACGTCCAGCATGATAGGCTATGCATCCCACATCCTAGATGGCAGGAACGGGATTTTGTGAAAGCACCTCTGCTTGATCTATTTGCCCCTGAAGAAGACTTGAGTCACAGTCCTTGGCAGGGCCTTGCTGAGAAGCTGGCTGCTGTGCGCAAGAAGTGGCGGCCCAACCAAGGTAGCGTACACTGTCTGTATAACAGTTTTCTTCTGGCAGCCAAGGTATTGTTGTCTTTTGAGGCAGCTTCATGCCTCATCTGTGTGCACTTAAACTATAGACGATCAGACAGGACAATAGCAGGCTGTGCTTGGGCATTGCAGCTGCGCGTGTTTGTCTGCTTTGCTCATCACGCTGGTTTCCAGTGACGCTCCAGTAAGATGTCAGAATTGTCCCTAGTCCACCACACACCCTGCATGATTGCAATCTGCATCAAATTCACTTGGGCTATGCATGTCTCTACACTGACTGCATCACTCACGCACACATCTGCAGAATTTCTGCAAGTTGTGTGGCTGACCTGCGTGCTCTTGCGTAGGAGGTGAGGTCATGTCTGCACCAGACCTGCAGCCCTTCATCCCTTTGCCCAATCTGCCAAACTGGGCATGGCAGCAACGTACATGGATCATGGGAATCCTGAATGCCACACCTGACAGCTTCAGCGATGGGGGTCAGGTCAAGGGGGTCCAGGGGGCTGTAGAGCATGCCTGCATGATGGTCAAACAAGGGGCAGACATTGTAGATGTTGGGGGTCAGTCAACTCGCCCGGGAGCCACACGATTGACCACAGCCGAAGAGGTGCAGAGAGTTATCCCAGTCATCAGGTCTGACCTGTTGCCTTGGTGATATGCTGCCCCTTGCAATGCCTGCTGCCGTCACTGTATGATCTGATCACTGGATCATCTGATCAGTGTATCAGTTGAATTGTAAACCTAAAACTTGAGTCCTTTGGATATCTGAGGAGTTCATGTGCAGAGCTGACCATCAGCAAATTATTTCTCGCCTCACCAGCCAATAAAACACTAGCAGCTTCAAGCTGTGATGAAGTACACCTGGGGCACAGCAGGCAGTGCCCAGTGCATGACCATTCTGTGGCATCCAGTCAGAGCAGGAGAATGCTGCAAGTATTGCCTGTCAAGTCAGACCAGCAGATCCACAGCTTTCTGCATCTTGCACAGCAACAGCTGAACCAGCCTGAAGTCTCTGTACACAACATGACATCATCTCTGTGCACAACATGGCATCATACCTGCCTAGCAGGCCAAATGCACAGCTGTACTCTCATGCAACATCCCTACAGACAGCATTCCTCACATGGATCATTGCTGTGTAGAGCTATGAGAGAGACCGAGGCGCTCCAGAAGGTGCCCATCTCCATAGACACTTTTGATGCTGAGGTGGCCAGTCAAGCAGTGGCTGCTGGTGCCCATATGGTCAATGATGTCTCTGGAGGATTGATGGACCCTCACATGCATGCACAGGTTGGATTTTACTGCACATCAGTGCTGATGCATCTTCACCAGTGAAGCTTTTGCTGGCACATGTCACAGGTTGGTTGGTACTGCATATCAGTGCTCATGCGTTTGCTCCTGCGAAGGATTTGCTGGCAACCATTGTGAACATGGCTCAAGGAAAGACTATGTCCCAAATTGTCATGTGTTGTCATGATTACCTATGCTCACTGTCAGATGTCAATAACACAACACTAGAAGAGATCCCAGCTGATACTTAGTGAATGTTCGAAGACGTCATCAGCATTGTCCTGTTTGCATACGTGCATGGTGTGGCGCCCTGAGGTACCTGTTTGACATATGCATTGTGACTGACGTGCGCATTTGAATGTGTCATGCCATTGCCACCTTCCTGCTGCTGACACATTGCACTTCCTGGACCTGCTCAAACACCAATACTTTGATGCGCCACTGCATGCTTTCCCTTGGCAAGCCACGGAAATGAAAGATTCAAAACTTATTGATGAAAGTAACTTCCCTGCGTCAAAAGTACCTGCTTGCTGTCAGGTAGCTCAACTGAATGTGCGACGTGCCACTGCATGTTCTCCCATGGCAAGCTGCGTGCTTGTTGACAGGTAGCTCAGCTGAATGTGCCCTACATCTTGATGCACATGAGGGGGGACCCCAATACCATGCAGTCCATGACCCAGTATACAGACACATGCTTGGAGGTGGGACAAGAAATGCAAGTACAGGCTCAGGCCGCCATGGATGCTGGCATTGAGCCTTGGAGGATCATCCTTGATCCAGGTGCGTACTGTCTATTACAGCCTTTCCAATTCATGCTTTACTTGCAACTGCACAACACACATCAGTTGTACCAAACATGGGGACAAAGCCTTACACAAGATGCAATGGGTGCCATACACATTGGGCCATGCAGTGTTGCCTCACCCTGCAGTGGATCCACCACTGGTATGAATTTGCAGGTGGTTGTCACATTGTGCATTTCTTGCAGCCAATCTTTGCATGCCTTGCATTTCTGAGCATGACTTTATATCATGTGTGGCAAACTTTTGCATTGGAACAATACAACAGAGTTTTGAAGGTACATTAGCTACAATTACACTGCAGCTTTGTGCATGACTGTCATCTGAGTTGCAGGAGTTGGTTTTGCCAAGACTGGTCGAGGGAATCTGGAGGTCATGTGTGGCTTGCAGCATATCCGCTCCCAGCTGAAAGGGTGCTTACAAGGCATGCCAATGCTGTTGGGGCCGTCTAGGAAAGGCTTCTTAGGCACTCTTACTGGTGAGTCATGGGCTATGTCTCAACGGTGCCGAGCAGACATCGTCTGGACTTGCGCTAGGCATAGCACTGCCGAGCAAGCTAAGCAGCAGTTCTGATGTCCATGCTAGCTGTACACTTGTCCCATATCTCCAGACTGCACCCCAGACAAGCACACTGCATGATGTTGTCAAACATGCAGCAGTGTGGAGCATGCTGTGGAGCATTTGTTGAGCAATCAATGTTATTCATTGCTTGTTTGGTGTAACATGCAGGTCGCACAAGTGCAGCAGACAGAGACTATGCAACTGCTGCTGCGGCTGCAATGTGCATATCACATGGAGCAAACATTATCAGAGCGCACAATGTAGCAGCCGCCAAAGATGCTGCTGCAGTAGCTGACGCTCTGCATTCGACCTCCCATGCCATGCAACATCAACGTCGTATGCCTGGTTGGGCCTGAGTTACAGGTGGATTCCTGACTCTTCACACACAGACTGAGGAATAAAGCACAAACAGATAGCCAGCAAGAGCAGCTTCAGCGCCCTGGTCACGAGCCTGTCTGCCTTGTGTCTGATTCTGTGGACAAGGCCTGCATATGCCTGATTGCACTCTTCAACAGAGCCGCGACACACAATTTCTGGGCTCTACACTCTGCTGATACAAGTATCAACACCGACTCAACCTCCAATATCAGATCTACATGCATTGTGCTTGCACTCATGGCCAGCTGGCGAGATTGTCAGCCTTGCAATAACAGTCAGTAATAGACGCCATTCTTGTTGTCTCAGCAGCTTTTCAACCAGCGACTCTACTCTCCACGACTGTAAATATAGCCTTCGAGATGCATCTCAATGCATTGCGCAGCTCAACATAACCTTGCTTGACTGCATACTGTATCTGATGCCATACCTGTGTGATCCAGGTATTTTGCCAAGCTCTGCAAACTAGTGTATCCTTGGGAAAGCGTATCTGAGATCCAGTCTATCAGAAGAACAGCGACATTGACAGATTATGTGGAACTTGTTTGGTTCGAACCTGAATGATGTTGGCAAGCCTAACTGCAAACAAAAGTAATTGGTTTCACACGCAAGCTATGCCAATGAATGCAGTGGGACCTTGACTCAGTGAGTCCAGCACTGTTGTCTCTGTGCAAAGTTCTCAAGCCCACGTGTGCACAAGATTCACCAACTAGATCTGCGTTTACGTACAGGTACAAATATGCAGGTTCACAGCGTCCATGGTTGCTCAACCTTTACTGGCTCAAGGGCATCCTGCTGAAGCCTTGAACCAAGCTTTAGTGTTCATAGTTAAATAGTGTATAGGCTGTATGTTAATCATGCGTCATGACCGGGTTGTTGCTGCAAGCATTTGCCGGTGAAACCGATGCAAACGCCCATAAGCATCTCCAAATGTGTTGCACACAGTCAATGAGCCTTGAATCCATTCTGGCAGCTTTCTGAGAGGCCCAACAGGCAACTGAGACCCTCCTGGGGCCACCCCAGCATTACCCACACCCCACCTTGCATCTGCCAACACGATGGCTGCATAATCATTCCTATGCCGTATGACTCTGCCCACACACTGGTTGACTGCCTTCATGCATAAGTCTTCATAGTACTCTCTTCCAGCTGTCTGAGCGCTGCCCTTTGCATGAGTCAAATGGTTGCCTTTGCCCAATGCTGAGCCTGACATCAAAGCAGGACCCGTGCCACCACAGTCGAATGTTGCTGGTTGGGACAGCATAGCAACCTCAGAAGAAGGTGTAAGATGAGTTTCTTTGTTAGCTAGGAATGCAGCTTTCAGCACATGCTGCTGTTGAGTGTCCATGAAGCGCATGCGCTCCTGAAGCTCAGGGTCGGTTGGATTGGGGTATGGCATGCCAACCATCACCACACACCTGCACAACTAGCTACCTTGTACACGCCTGACACAGGACAATCTCACAGGTATGATCAAACATGGTGTGATGACCTGTTTGCCCCAAACTTGAGAGGCGTGGTCATCTGTGGGCTGCATGGCATGCGCATGCACAATGACCGTAAACAGGAACAGATAAGCTCATTGTTGATGAGCCTACATGACAAGTTGACATGACACTCAACACAAATGTTGCCCTTGCTTCTGTCAAATGCATCCCGCAACATGCTGAATTGACAGACAACAAAGCAGACGATTTTTGCTGTACTCAGGAAAGCGCCGCACTCAACATCAAGATCTTCATGGAACTTGGCTGGTGAGTCACCTGCCGAAGCCATCACTGAAGTTGATGCCCTCTGACAGCTTTCCTCCCACCACACACAGCACCAGCCCTCCATTGCATACACCAACACTGCCATTGTCATGTTTGGCACCATTGCCTGGAGCAACAGCGCTTGCAGTGGCATCGGCTGCAGGCCTTTGCTGTGCTGATGCCTGAGCAATGCACTGGGCATACTGCTGCAGCATGCTGTCCACTTCATTGGCAGCTCTAGGCTCTCTGAAGACTGCTTTCTTGGATGACAGCTGGGCAAGCAGGCCGGTCTTTTGCCAGCGCGTGTACAGCTGCTCACAGTGGGCGAAAGATGGGAAGAAGGCAACCACTCCCTGCAGTATATGGCACTTTTGTTCAAACGCAGCATACCTACAAATGATGAGGCAGTCCATCCTGTTATAGACTTTGGTTGGGGTCTGACAACTGTTACAGTGTGCAATGGATCAATAGCTACAGTCAAGTGCAATTGTCACAAGTGTTGCCTGACTTTGCCAGCAGAGACTTGCAAAGTCTGCGAATGTGAACATGACTGTCAGTGTGAGTGTGAATGTGAATGTGAATGTGAATGTGAATGTGAATGTGAATGTGAATGTGAATGTGCATGTGAATGTGAATGTGAATGTGAATGTGAATGTGAATGTGAATGTGAATGTGAATGTGAATGTGAATGTGAATGCCTGTGAGTGGGGGTGACACATGACAGCCCAGCCTGTACACATAAGCCAAGCACAGGCCCAGGTGTGATGGAGTGGATATTTTGGGTTCAGTCAGGCACAATAAACCAGGAAGAGATTGCAACATGGGTTCATGACCGCCCCCCCCCCCCCTTATCACAGGGGCAGTGCAGGGTCCTACCTGAGGGGTGCAGGTGCAGATGTTGAGTAAGAGGCGGCCCACTTCATCCAGGCTGCTGTCTGAGCCTCGCTCTCCATGTCGCAGCTGCAGAGCTGCTCCAGACGGTCCCTGCCCACCAGTGACATAATGTCATGCAATGTGAGAGAAGCATATTCTACAATGCAATGTAATGTACTACTAAATCTGAGCCATGCATTGTGTGCAGCACAGCCTACGCATTCAACATGAGAGCATTCTTGGTCCCCATTCCTGCTCACTAATGCCAGATCGTGTGTGTTGTTACTGAAAGCCAGAGATGTGTGTTACTTCTGAACGCCAGAGATGGGTTGAGGTGTACAAGCATAAGGTGCACCCTGGTGCAAGCTCCTACTCAAGACTGTTACTGCCTGACCCATAAGAAGACGTTTGTTGGCTGAATGAGTGACTGACCGACCAAGAGGAGAAATACAAGGCAAACAAGGGCTGTACAACCCAGCACAGGTTGACCGTGAGTGTGCCAGAGAAAGGGCCAGCACAGGAGGCAAGCCAACTCAGACATACTACAGGTTGTTGGCATTTTTTCAAACAGAACTCCCACTGGCTTGGTTTTGTCGCACACCACATACACCTGTGCTTTCCTGCCAGGATGTCTGATGAGTCACAACTGGCTCCACAACCCAGACTGTAAGGTGTAAAATGAAATGAAATGGAAAATGAAATGCATGGAGACAAATCAAGCTGTGCCGGCGGCAGCTGTCATGAAGAGGAGATTGACCTGAGCAACAGCAAGGGCGAGCAGGTGTTGCTTGGGGACAACATGGCCACAGGAGAAGTGTGTGATGGCTGAGGGGGGCAGGGTGGGGAAGAGGTGGCGGGTGAGGGAGGCTATGGGGGACAAGGTGCCAGAGGCTAACACCACTGCATGCGCTTGCTCTACTACCTGTGGGCACAAACAACTTTCTCATGTCAGGCAGACGTGCCACTTCATGCTTCGATGGTTCTGAATGTCTGTACCAATCAATCAAAACTGAGGGAGTAGGGGGGGGGGGAAGGGGGGGAGGGGGGGTGGAGCAAAACGGAAACCATGAAGGGAATAGATTAAGTGGGAAAGCAGCAGCGTAAACTAAGTTATATAATGGGAAAAGCATCAAGAAGAAATGTGGTGACGCTGTTGTGGGCCTGCACAGGTGTGGCAGGGAAGTGAGAACTGGTGATTGAATCGGCCCTTGATGGGGCCAATGGGCAGTCAAGGTGACTCATTCTTGCATAAGCTTGTTCTGACACCTGCATGGGCATAAGACAGCCCACAGTCAGTGTGCTTGGTATGCTGCATGCATGCCCAGCAACTGCAGCACCTACTCAATTTGTAATGAGAAGGTGGGGCACCAGGCCAGACATACAAGCATTTACTCATCCAACGGATTCAAAGGGTTGCTGGGACCACGAACCCCCCCTTTGAGCATAGAACATTCTGTCAGAAGACTGTTGAGAAGAGCTGCACCTTTGAGAAGTGTGCAGCAGCATTGAGCAGCACAAACTTGAGGGTGCAGGCTGTTGGGTCCAGGATGATGCGGCCATCACCATCTGCATTGGTCAGCCCACTCATGAAGCCCACCAGAGCATGCAGAGCTGAAATGTGACTGCCTGCACATCACGTTTGCCCTTCTGTAGTAGTGGCTACACCAGCTGTTCAGATCAGCTTGTTGCAAGTCAAGCCATGCACTGTGTTTGTGGCTAACCCAGCTGTTCAGATCAGCTTGTTGCGAGTCAAGCCATGCACAGACAAATGAACTGTGCAGGGAGTCATGCAAAGAGACATGAACTGTATAGGAAGTGGGCATTGCCAGTAGCATGACCGTGCAGTACCCTGTAGCTGACTCTAGGGATCTCAATGAGTTGCAATGAGTTGCAGTCAAAGCATGCTGGGCAGACAGCAACTCTGACAATGCTGTACAGAGTACATTGTACTCAGCAGGCAGCCGCGGCATCATCCAGCATGCACCATGTGTTTGATATCAATACACAGGCTTCAAGCACCATGCATCAATCAGCTGATTCTGCTAGATTGGGGCGTGCTTGCTGCTCATCAAGCATCAAGCAATGCGCATGACCTTAAACCTTTGGGAGTTGCTGGCAGTCACGCTGCAGTATGTCACATTTCAAGCAAGCATGTCTACGGGTTAACATTGGGTCAAAAGTCAAGTTGTTCTGTATACATGTGAAGTAGAAGAACAGTGCTGACCTGCTGGCGGCATGCTCTCAGCAGAGTGGTGATCATGCCGCTCAACCAGACCCATTTGGCTTTGTTGCCTTGCTGAGTCTGCATAGCCAGCTACCTTAAACAAAACCTTACTCTCCTTGGCATACCTGCAGACGAGTATCGTGACAACAGTCAGCTTGTGGTGCGCATGTCAGCCAGCAACGCCATTTGCTGATCCAACACTATGATTGCTTGCTCAGGTCCTTGAGCATGGTAGGCAAAGTGAACAAGCAACACAGTAGCAAGACTTGCCTGAGCAGCTTGAACATGTTGACTCCATCCAGGGCAGAGTTGAAAAGAAAGTCGTTGACTGTTTGCACGCGCTGCTGCTCTGGCTTTGCCACTTGCACGGCGCTGCGCAGCACTTTGGCCAGACTGATGAGGGCCTGGATGTGTCTACTGTTGCCTGCAACTTCGCACAATGCTTCAGACGAGCGCACCAGCAACAGTCCATTTCTCTTTCTTGGTGTCCATGCAGACAACTCACATTTGAGGTTTCAACTTCCAGCTTCCTGTCGTAGGCCAAAACATGCATTCTTTGAGTATGAATTGTGTGCACAAAAATCAAGAAAGAAGATTTGAAACAAAACAGCAGACTCCCAAAACCCAAGCAGGCGTGAGCTGGAAGAACAGGTATGGTTTGATTGCGAGGCAACATGGCAGGTTTGGCATTCAGTACGGTTGGTAAAATGGATTGGCATGTTGTTGCAGCACACGCTGTGCAGGGCAATGATGCCATGAAGAAGATGACTGATGCTGACATCTGCTACACACGCCTGTTTGTGGTCTTGGCTTTTTTCAATCTGGTTGGCTGAACGCCTTATTGCCGCACAATGACAAAGTTGCACGCACTCACAACACATGCGCAGTCATGCATGCACAACATAAGATGCATACAGATATTCCTCAAGCACCGAAAGATGCAAAGGCCAGAGCTGGACAGATGCATTTGAACAGTGCAGATGCAATTGCTCCTCTCAAATGCCAGGATGTGGACGCCGCACCTGAAGCTAGCCTAGTCCTGAAGCGCTCAAAGTAGCCAGTCAATTGAGTCTCTGCAGCATTCAGTTGATTGACCGAGACTTCAGCACAGTGTGTGCCATTCACTGCGTCCACCAGATTGTGTGCCTCGTCCACCACAATGATACTACCCTTCAAATGCAATCCCAGTGAGTCACGGCTTTCCTGCAACACACATGTGCTATCTCAGCGCCGGAGCAAGCAAGCTGGTGTGCTGTCTTGAATACAAACAATGCTGAAAAGCAGAGTCTTGCATGTAAGGTTACCAAATGATGCAGCCAAGGAATGCTTGCAACATACTGCTCCACTTCCACCTTTGGCTGGTGCTGCTACATTCGTATTGCATTGTCCTGGCTTTGCAGCAGTTGTCACAAGACACAAAAGCCATATGCATCATACTTTCAGGCTTTGATCATTCCTGACAAGACATAAACATGCGACAGCAGAAAGAAGCAGCAGATGGGCATTTCCAGATCAGGCATCAGCCAAAAGCCATTGACAGGAAACAAGCCTGATTTTGCCTGTTGTTAGGCAGCTGACCTGTGAGAGGAGTGCAGAGTAAGGCAGGAGCACCAGTTGAGCTTCAGGCACAGCTGAGCGCGCTGTGTAGTAGGGGCACACCATCTTGCGTCGCCCCAGCCTGCCTAGCTCTTCCACATCCACCGGCTGAGCCAGAATGGCCTCCTTCAAGTTGTCCTTTGCCTTGGTCTTGCCTCTCAAGAATGGGCAGGAGCCTCCTGCCGTCTTGGCCTGCAGGTCAGCTGATTGTGTTGTGTACTGTGGCTCCTTCAGAGTGGAGTGTCAGTGTTTTACTATGTAAGCATGCCCTCTGCTTTGGTCTCTGCCCTTGACAAGGGGAATTGCCAGCCTTCTTGGGTAATATATGTGTGCATGCGACATGTACAAATGTGCTTTGCTATGCTTTGCTGAACGTGATGGCTCTCTGAACATTGGCATTTGTGACAGGTAGTGGGACAGACAGTAAAACATATGAAGTGATGACACCATAGCAGGCAGACAGCCTTCAATGAGGCCTTTAATGATGCCTCCAATGCAGCATCTACTGGGCCTCGTGGCTGCAGTGTGCGTGCAAATTGACATTTTCAGCACAGCTTTTGCAGCATTGACAGTCTGTGAGAGAATGACTGTGCTTGTGCAGTGTGGGACAGGCACCTTTGGCTTCAGATCAGACTTTCCAGTTGCTTGTTTCTTGCTTGATTTGGCTTGCAGCATGTCCAGACATCTCTCATTGATGCGACTCAAAGCTCCTAATTTCAACACAGAGTCATTCACGCAAAGAGCCTGCAATCACATGATCCTCTCATCAGCTTTGCTGGCACCCCATACTTGCAGCTAAGCTGACCTGCACTGCTGTGTGCATGGGCGCATGCACTTTCTTGCATGATGCAATTGCAACAGCATCTTCAGGTTGAATGTGCATGGACTACCAACTGTTGCATGTGCTACCTGTGGCAAACATTACTCGATGCCTCACAATGAATGGGAACACTGCTCACCTTGCGTGAAGCTAAAGATACAGATGCAATTGTGTCAGCAAAGGTAGTCCGCTGAAGCTCGCTAACAAACTGACTTAATTGCGAGTGTGTGCGGCTGCAAAAGAAGACCTGCACAGACACAAGCAAGGGTGGGAAAGCAGAAAACAAGGTTAAGCGGCAAGTGTTGTCCACCTTGATAGAACAGGAGCGCTGTACCTGTTGATGCGTTGGCTTGCTGTCTTCTGGTGTGGCTTTCCAAGTTGCGTTGGAACCAGCATTGTCACTGTCACTAGCGCTGGAGTCAACGGCCCTTGGCAATCTGAAAAGCCGCATGGACATGTTTCACTGTCTTTCAAAGAGTATGTTGTGACAGAGCTATGCAGAGATGCACTGTCACCTATGTTTGCCAGAGTTGTTGGGTTTATCAGAGTCTGATTCCCAAACGTCCAGCAAGTGCTCCGCTTCTGATGAGTCCACAAGTTTGTCTGCAGCTTCAGCAGATCCTTCTGCCATAGGTGGAACAGGTTTTGATTGCACATGCTGCTGCCGCTGGGCTCTGTGCTGAGCAGTTGATGCTGTTTTCTGCTGACTACATGCTGGTGTTGCAAGCCAGTCTGGAAGATTTGGCTCTACAGCAGGCAGCAAGACAGATCAGGTAACATGCTTTTTTGACATGCTTGCAAAAACCCTCATCTATCCACTCTGCTGCGATACACATGGGATCACCTTCTTGATCTGCTGCTTGGTCTGCTTTCTTTTGCCTGTCCTCCAGCCACTGCAATACGCTGCAGATTAGGCTCAAAGTTTTGCCCGTGCCTGCACACGGCGACACAATTGGCAACCAAGTGCAGCGATATGCATAGTGCATCGGCAAGAATGCACCTGTCGGGCTTTCGAATAAGCCGACGCCCCCGGTCTCGAGAGTGGCATACATGCTCTCCATGAATCGCCGTTGTATATCGTATGGCTCGTACGGAAAGGCAGGGAACATCTGGCGGCCTGAAGAGTTGTTCAACACGTTTAGCAAGCAACTATGCAAAACCGCACTGTGCAGGTGCGCGAGCTGTAGTCCAGATCAACAACACCCGAAGTTTTGTTGTCGTGATCTTCGGGTCTCGCCCAGCATACGTTGTTCATGATGACTTTGCAAAGAAGAAGCTAGTATGCTTTGTAGTGTGTGACAACGCTGTCAACGAGCCTGGCGCCTCATACATCCGCAAACGAGTGCGCGGCATGCATGACTAGATCAAGTTTGGCAGCTCAAGGATGTCTTTTGCTTGGCGAAGACGGCGCCTCGCTCAAACAGCAGCTCGACTGCGCCAACCAATATGGACCACACAGTGACCGTGGTCTGGAAGGCATCGCCATAGCAGATCGCGATTCGGTTCAGGAATGTAACTTTTAGTCCAGTGAAAAAGGAAATGCAAAGTTTAAGTGGAGCGGCAGCTCGAGCTGCTGTGCACGAACAGCTTGAAAACACCTCTTGTTGTTTGCGCAAGTGCTTCTAGCACAGGCCAGCAAACGTCGTTTTGCTTGTTTTAAAAGCTCGTGCATTGACCCTGGCTAGCTCTTGCTGGAGCCGAGGGCAAGCTGTTGGCGCATCTGTCCGAAAGTTTCTATCAAAGAGGATCATAGGTGTGAGTGCACAGGGTGGCAAAGCCTTCATTTCGTCTCATACGGCCATCATGGGCACCAGAACAAGCTTCCGACCTCGCCCGTTGGATACGCTGAGACAGCTGAACATCGTGCGGGACGTAAAGGAGCTGGATGACGGCGAACAAAAGGTGTCCAGGGACATCGTTCACAGTCATGAAGCCCTTGATAAAGATAACGAGGAGGTGTGCTCGACCATGCTTCTCAAGAAACTGTGGCCTATTGTTTGCGCAGCTTTTCATGCTTGCGTCAGCATCCTCTCCTTTGCATGATCTGTCGTTTCTGATCTTTGTTGGCCATCTCGTGAAGTTTGCGTTAAATGACTTTGCATACGCAATTTCCGATAGATTGCTATTCGCCCGTGTTGGCGATGTCGCTGCACTCACAAGCCCGTGCTGTACTACTGGGTACGCGTATCTTCATGTTGTTGTTGATGGACCAAAAGTTCGGATCGACGAGCTTTCAAGGGTTATTTCAAGGACTGATCACCGACTTAACCGGAATGTGTAGGCCAGGATGGTGTCCAGCAAACAAGCCAAAGGTGGCAAAGAGATTCCGACACCCGATGTCAGAGTTGTTCCCACATACAGCGTCGAGTACCTGCCTGTCCACAAGGAGCCGCGAGTGTATATCAGAGGGAAAGGTATGTGTAGTGCAGTGCTGCATGCCTGATTGCTGACAGGCAGCAACCACAAGTCCAGGTTGCCAGTATTGGCAAACAGCATTTCAAGCATTGTTGTCATCTCCCTAGTTTGTAAGTCATCGACCACAATGCATGTTCAGACACAAACTCTGTACTTGTAGCTGGTGTGGGGTGGCAAGAGGAAGATGAAGTGGACTATGATCTTGATGATCCAGACAGGCAATGGCTGTCTGCATTCAACAGAGGTCAAGAACGGCTGCCATGTCGGCGCATGGAACTGCTGCTGTGGAGGCTGGACACTGCCAATGCAGAAGCCACAGATTCTGCCTTTCTAAGTACATCTCTCGAGTGTCTTCTGATCATGTGGCATTCTTGATGCACAAATGCATGCCAGGGAGAGGCATGCGTACAGGTGCTGCACAAGCAAAGGAAAAAAAAGACTACACCTTTCGGCGTCAATTTAATGAGAAGCCCAGTATTGTACCGGCCTGCCCAGGGCTCAAGAGGAATTAAGGTTGTTTTAGCGAGGGACAATGCAGCATACATAGATGCTTCTCATATGCATTGCATACAGCGTCATCTTGAGAGCATTACTGAGTCCACACCGGCGATGTAGGTGCAGGAGCCAGTGTTGCAGAGCGTACAAGCCCTGCAGCATGTGCTACAACAGATCACATGAGCAGGGAACAGGCAATGGAGGCTCTGACCCAAGTTGCTGCTGCACGGCAGCCCGTCAAAGATGCTGTGTACCAGTACTGGCTGGACAAGCGAAAACAGCTCGGAAAGCCGTTGCTGCGGCGGTTGCAAGCACACACCAACAGCAGTGACACCAACCCACATAGCTGTTTCAGGTCAGGCCCAATTTTGCTGAAGCAATTTCATGCACTCTTGGCTTTGTTTCTGCCATAATACGTCATCCCCACTCATCCAGTGTCCTGATGCTGCTGAAACTGCAAAGCAACACTGCCACTGGATTCTGCGTGGCTGTGTCCATTAGCTTATTGTGTCCCAATTACAGGCCTCGAGAAAAGATCAACCGGCCAATTTTGAGAAACAGGCGCAGAGGAAATGACAAAGACAGCTTGCAGAAGCTGCAAACCATCAGGCAGAACCAGATGGATGCCATCAAGGTTGTGCAGTTCCTCATCAAGCGGGAGCGCAAGAAGCGGGATATCACGGTCTGTTCTGCAAACTCCCTTGTCAATGCATGATGCTACACTGGCTTGTTTGGGCTGACTTTTTTTTAGCACAGCTCATCACAGACTGCCTCTACTCTGGCTTTTGATGGTGCTGTGGCCAGTAATGGCATCACGATGCTGCCATAGATGCTACCATACGGCCTGTCTTTGACCTGTAATGCGACACAGCGATATACCCTGCTTGTCGGACAATCATAGCCATGCCGCTGCATGCATAACTTGTCCACTGCTTACCTGTCTGGAGCCTTTGAACAGTCATCTCAAAAGACTGCGTCACCCAAAGGCTTTGAAACGCTGGGACATACCACATGTTTTGTATATGCAGTTCAGCCTCTCTGGTGCTGCATGCAACATGCGCAATATGACAGCTGCGCATCTCGCTAGGCATTGCAAGGAATTTCTGTATGCTTCTTGAGTCCTTAATGTTCTACAATGCACTGAAACTACAGCACGCACAAAGCTCAAGTCAACAGCATGCAGCATTGCTCAGGCGTTGTGTAACTTCTGCAGTATGCCGACGTGGATCTGCAGCAGTATCAGATCAAGATGAAGCATGAGCCTCGCCAGCTGCATGACGCTGTTGACACTGAGTATGCAGCAGCAGTAAAGCTGACAGCCAAGGGCGGGCGACGCCCTGTTGGCTTTGATGCCAAGTCTGAGAAGGCTCAAAGGGAGGCTGGTGGGGCTGCCACTCCAGATGCCATGGCAGCCCTTGTGCGCAAGTCTAAGAAAAGGTGAGCAGAACTGCACACCTACCAGACCTACTACACCTACTACTGTACATGTTTGTTGTTGACTGCATCTGCTATCGTGCTGCTGAAAGTGCTGATTGGCTTCCCCAAGCTTGCTGCATAGAAGCTGTGCAAAGTGAATAGTTTGCTGTACAGTGCAGCAGGCTGTCTTGGCAATTTTTGACTTTGACACCGCTGAGGTGAACATGGGTATGTGGCACTTCATGCATGCTTAGCTAAGTGCTTGTAAAGGCTTCCATCATGTACCATATAGCAAAGCCCGCTTTTGAGTGTATGCGCGTGTGGTGCTGATATAGCGCTCAATCTAATCATGCACAGTTGCTGCATATCATTTGGCGTCACCTCCCGCTGTTTCTCACAGGCGAAGGGACACCAGCAGGATTCAGAGCATAGCAGCCCTGCCGCCCCCTCCACTACCAACAGAGCCAGAGATGCTTTTTGCTAACCCAGTCAGCCTTGCCCGCCTCACCCAGCCCCCCCCAGACAGCCTTGCCATGCCCTCCATGGACATCTCTGCCTGCAGTGCTCGCATTGGCCGTGGCGGCCGCCTCATACTCTCACGTTGTCAGCCCTTCACTCTGGAGCCTCTTGAAGCTGACGTAATTGCTGCAGAAGAGGTAGCACAGCGGCCAGCGTTTGATCTCGCTGCGCCATACCTAGCAGCAGAGGTGCAGTACCAGCAGGAGCAGCAGCACTTGCCTCGACAGCAACCTCAGGGGCAGCTGCGACAGCCTAGCCCTAGTGGGCAGATGGGACGGCCCCCTTTGCAGCAGCAAGCAGGGTCTGCTAAGGCGCAGGCATCTGGTCAGAGTCTGTCACAGGCTGCAACATCTGGACAGACACCACAAACCAGTGCAGGTCAGCCTACAGGGCAGACACGACAACAGCAGCAGCAGCACCAACAGCATCCGCAGCTGATAGAAATGCCCTCTCAGCCTGGGGCAAATCTTAACGGCCCCTCTCCTCCCAAGTCCAAGGTCTGAGGCTTTTGCTGGCCTGCAGCATGGAGCATGCTGCTGCAAGTCTGATTAGCTAAATGTGGTTGTCTTTGAGTCATGCTCTCCGATGTCTGCTTTGCCTTTGACCCTATCACAGTTTACCTATTTTCCCTAGCATGAAGTGCAGCAGTTCCTTGCTTGTTCACTCATGACTTGCTGTACATGTTTGTGCAGAGAAGCTCTTCATAGCTGCGGTGTAGCATGAACTGTGTTAGCAAAACCCTCTTCAGCTGTAGAAGAGTACCTTACCAAGTGTGTCCATGCAGATGGCCAATGCCAAGAAAGGAGGAACGCCAGTGGCACTCATCAATGGGCGCTCAACGCCTGGCAGCCTGAAGCGCGGCCCTGGCCGACCTCCAAAGAAGGTGAGTCTATGGACATGCATAGTTTAAGTCTGCTCACACCTGCGGTTTGTAGCTGCACAAGAGTCACTGCAAGGAACCCCCATGCCACCAGGACTCTGTCTCAACAAAGATTTTCGGCTGAGCATTTTGCAATCGAGTTTGTCTTGACTTGTCGTGTCTTGTCGAGTTTGTCTTTTGTGCTTATGGCTTGGAATGCAGTCACGATTCATGTTGTCAACGTCAGTCATACTGAACATGTTTGTGTGACTGCAGCAAGCAAGCAATTTGAGCAGTGCAAGCAATGGCACAACAGGGCGAGGCGCCTCTGCTATGGATCTTTCATGAGGACCGGATGCTTGCAACTGGACCCCTGTACCAACGAAACACAATCCTTGTGTACTTTTAAATGAATAGTGAATATCCCAACTAGGCTAGTTTGTACATTCTTTGTTTCTGCTGAATTTTGGAACATTATGAGAGCGGTCTCGATTTTGTCCATTCTATCAGCTGACTGATCACAAATGTTGTGCAGCTGTTTTGCCATCAGCTGACGCTGTACCTTTGGCAAGTGTGATGCAGAGTTTTTGCATGTGTGTAAATGTACCAAGTCGGCAAGTGTGCAGATGATGCATGGTTGAGCATGTACGGATGTCAAGGTAGGTTTGTGATCGCTGGTCAAAATATGAAAATATTGGCATTCCTGCTAAGGTCACATATGGTACTGGCATGGGACACTGCTGCAGTTGCAATCCAAGCACATTCATCCTCCCAATACTCCAAATCACTTTGTGCTCGTTCATCAGACACGAACATAAGGCCTTTGTTACAATAGTAGTGATAGAGTATGGTGCAACAGAACTGCCATGAACGCAGCAACATTCAAGTCAACCATGCTTGCAAACCTTTGTCCACCAAGTGGACTCTCACAGGCATCACATATCATTCCAAGCAGAGTGTAACTAAGGGTGATCACGACTTCTTGTCAGGTAGCTTTGTAGTAAAGTCACCAGTCATATCCTTCTGCACAACTGTCAAGTAGTCGGTAGCTGGCATCTCCTGACTTTGCATTGCGATCTCAGTGATCTCTGCTTCTTTGCAGACCTGCATCCAAAGCACATGTTGAGTATGCTGCTGTGAATGAAAGGGTTCGGGGCAGTGTTATCTTACAGCGATCAGCAATGAAAGCCAAAGTTTAGTGCATGAGCCGTGAGTGATCTGAAAAGCCTACTTTGTTCTTCAACACCAGCAAAGCCTGTGAAATGCGGGCACACCTCTGAAATGACAAGTAAAGCCATTTGCACGGTGTTCACTTTGGACGCTATCAAAATAATGCAGTCGCCATGACAGTGAGAAACAACAAGTTGATGCAGGCTTCAGCCATGGGAAACCCTGCAAAAACCCTGTTCAATCACGCAACAGAGGAACAGATGCTCAACCCTGCCATGCTTCTGCCTCTACACGTATCAGGGTGACCCCTTGCTTGGGTTGCTCATCTGTACCTTTCAGGCAGGTCAGACACACGAATGCTACGCATGCCCTGGCCTGCCTGAAAGATAGAAACCAGCATCCCCAGCGAGGGGACCCAGTAGGGCTGCGGTAGAGGCAGAAGCATGGCTGGGGTTAGCACCTATTCCTCTGTGTGAGGTGCAATATGATTGAACACACATTTGCTAGATCTGGCCATGGCTGCACAATTGCAGTAAATGATCATGCTGTGCCATCAGCAAGCTCAGCTCCAATCAAACTTGCAATTTGCTTGACAGCTGACTGGAAGCTGTTGCTTGCCTGTAAGAGGGCTTGCTAGGCCTGTTGTGGGCCATTTGACAGCCCACTTTGCAGCAGCTCACACATCAACACATTATCAGTAATGCATGCACTGATTCACGGCATCTTGAGCTGCCTTACACGTGAAATCAATCTGACCACCAAGCCAACAACAGCATCATGATCAGTCACGTGACACACCTTTTTAGGCATGCATTGCCTAACTGTTACATATTGATATTGATATTGACATTGATATTGATATTAATTGATTGATTGATTACCTCGAGGGCTGCTTTCTCAGCTTCTTCATCATCCCCTGTCAGGATGATGGCAGCAGTCTGTGCAGGCTCATACATGAGAGTGTCATCATCATCAAACATGTCCATAAAAGTACCGCGAGTAGACGTGATGACTTTGCAGCGGTGCCGCTCCTCCCACTCGCCGTACCGGTTCTGGAAGCACATTGCCTCCTGGTTTGGCGCCTGCACCAGGAGTACATCGTGTCAACTAGAATTCAAAACTGTTTCTTGCTTCCCAAAAAGGACCAGGTGAGTTGGTCTGCACTGCATGAGGATTGTATGTAGTCTGGAGTGATCCTGAGAAGGCGCAAAAATCTTGTGGATCATTTGAGATGCCGCAGCAGTAGTAGCAGCAGCCTAAACAGCAGGTACAGCTTGTGTCTATGACAAGCAGTTTGTGTGACGGGCACATGAACTGAATTGTGAGTACGCAAGGTGTGCACAAGTGAGATAGAGAGATAGAGAGATAGAGAGAGAGATCAAGCCAGGATGTTTGATGAGTCACAATTGGCTCCACACCGCAGACTGTAAGGTATAAAATGAAATGAATGAGGGAGAGGGCTGACCCTGTAGTACATGCGAACATCTTGGCGCAAAGGGAAATTGAGACCACCAGAGTCTGGGGTGGCTTCTATCAAGGCCTTTGCTGCAGCGATGCCGGCTTTGCCTTCACAGAAGATGACCAGGGTGGGATAGGCAAACATGCCTTGAATGTCCCTCCTCAGGTTCATGCCAGTTCCCTGCGACAGGCCATACAATCAGAGCCACTCAGTACAAAAACAGATAACAGCAGCTTTGAGGTCTGTTGGGACTGGCCCATGTGAAGCGCTGCTGTTCTTGCTGTTGATCAGTGCTGTCAACCATGCAAGGGCTAGCAATCAGGCAGCCTGCAACTGCCCTCATGCAGTGTGCTAGCAAGAGTTTGTACCCTAAGACAGCAGGCGTATTGACCTGCACAGCAAGTTGGCTCGCATGTAACAGTGCACAAGCAACAGCTGTCAGCGTGGCAGCATGCTCCAAGCATTACCAACACAGCATTCACATGAGACGACATGAGAGTTGTGCTTGCTTACCCTGAAAGGGCCAACTTCAACAGAGTCGCCCTCTGTCAGGTTCCAGATTTCTTCGCCGTCTTTCTCGTCTACGAGGAGCTCCAGCTCACCAGTGATGCTCAGAGTGTCCTCATGTAGCTTCATTGCGCCAGCATACAAGTCACCTCTGACTTTGTACAAGGCCTCCTTGTTCCATCTCTGAGGGAACGGTGAACAGGATACTGCACATGCAGGCACATTATCAGTCTGAGAGCAGGGCAGGGGCAGGGCTCAACAGGGCAGGGCAAGGGCTGGACAGGCCAGGGCAAAGAGAAGCAGCGCCATGCTGATCCTGGGGAGGTTGTTTGTGAGTTCCAGTAAACAGGAGAGACTGAACTACTGCGGTACAGTTGCAGCAGCCACGAGATGCAACAAACGTTGACATACACAAGCACTGTTGCAGCAAATGCCATAGATACAGACCTGCACAGTCAGTCAGCAGTGGGATGTAGTCAGCAGTCTGCTTCTGGTAACTGGAGATGCTGCAGGAAACAATTTGTTTGCTTACCAGCCAGCTCTCTATCTATGCCACTATCTACTCTGACTGAGGCACGCTGCCCAACATGCTTGTAAGCATTGCGTATTGGCACCTTGTCTCGGCTGATCTCAACTTCCAGTACTACAGTTTGCAACCCAGGAGTGGCTCTCTGCTTGCGCAAGAATGTTGCGGGATTCCAGTCTGGTGCATCATCAGCACAGAATTTGGCCTCATACCACTTTTCACGGCCTTGAAATTGTATGAGATCCTGCAAGCGAGTCCAGGGCGGTGTTGCATGTTGAGGAAATGCATAGCTGCACATAGAACAGAGAGGCAAAGCCCTACCTCTTCGTCCTCTGTGGCAACTGCCTGTGATACAACCCTTAGGCGGTTTGCACCTGTGGTCAAATAGGCAGGTGTCAGGTCTATTTGTTGAAAGGGTCAATTGCATCATTGCACATCACACCTTGCTGATGTCGCTGGGTGTTTCGAGGGAAATTGCGAGGTGCTGCAGATCTGCAACACATATTGGACGTGCTTGTTGCACAGTCTCAGCATGCAGAAGAAACGCTTGCACAGGTTCACGCACAATCTCACCTGAACACAAGTGATATTGCTGGTGCATCGGAACAACTGCAGTCCTGCAATCACAATTCGTGCTAAAGTCGACAGAGAGCGAGGACGTGCAACTCCGAGATATGCAGCGCAAGGCAGTCGATCGGCAGCTGACATGCCTTCGTGTTTCGGTGGGCTGCGCTGTGCTGAAGATGAAGCGCCTGCATGACGGGGCGCTTTCGAACCTAGAAATGCACTTTCGTCGCTAGCGCTGAAGTTCAAACTCCAGTACAGACAACTGACGAAATCCTTCCATATCTTTTGCCAGACCCTGGCCAAACCCTCGCTTGCCAGCCATTGGGCATCCGGCAATTTTCCATGAATCCCATTTTTCTTCTGCCGGGGCCTCTGGGAAAGTCAGTGGATTGGTCGATCATGCCAGACTTGTTCATGTACATGATCAGATACAGGTTGCAAACACATACATATATAATGACAATCATCCATGCATATGTGTTGAGCAGCCCGCCAGACTGGCCCAGTCTCATTGTTAGGCACTTTGTGCTTGACCGACATTCGGCAATGCAACAAGGATGTACAACACAGACAATGACGATGAATTATGCGGTAGGCAAGCGTGGGCAGTGGGCCAGGTCAGCATGGAACTTGGCCAGGCTGAGCCTAGCATCACTATTTATATTTTAATATTCATACAATAATTGGGCTATATATATAAGTACCATGGAGAGCGAGTACCTGTGGCGATAATGGATCTTGTGACAGGCAAGCAATCATAGTGGGCTAGTGGTGATGATAGGCAGTACGATGGGCAAGCAGTAACGACAGACAATGTGGTAGGCAAAATGTGATGATGGGCACGGTGGTGGGCAAGTCAATGATGATAGGCAGGTTGAGCAGGTACGTGATATGCTGGCCTCTTAGCCACCTTGAGAAATCTCAAGGTGTTTCCAGGATGCCGGACGAGGACCGGGGCCAGCTTTGCATCCCATGGGCAACATGGGCATAACATTGTTAGGCAAGCAGTGATGATTGGCTTCCAACGTGATGTTGTGCTCGTGTGGTGGGCAAATAGTGATGATTGGCAACATCATGGGCAAGTAATGATGATAGGCGATAGGCAAGCATTAGGGCTTTTGAACTATATGGCTTAGAGGGAGTTTCGGAAACAGCCCAAGTATGGGACTGTTACTGGGGCTGTCACAGGCAACACCTTCTGTTGCGTAAAGACCGCATTCGCGTATAACAACAAGCTCCAGCAGCTGCTAGAATCACATCTCCCTTTGAGCAACGCGATGGACGGAGGTGTACGCCTTCAGTTGCTTTTCAAAACGTCGGCATTCTTGGATCAGAACGATCACTCGCTTACAGGCGTACTTAGAGTACGTGTCTGCGCCCATATCCCACAAGATACTCAAGCTTTTACGCTCTTCGCGCTGGTTGCCTGCAGTGTGTTGTCCTCAGTAGGCGAAGTCACAGAATGCTCCAACAACGAGCATATTTAAAAGACAAAGAACGAACTTGCATGCCAAACATTCAACTAATGGTTTGCGCTTGTACCTTTGCCATGCAATTTCACTCTACGCAAACTCACACAAGTGCTAGGAGCAGACAGCAGGCAATCTTTTTGCAGATGGCAGCGTCTTGCATCAGAAATGACAGTTCACGCCATCTCCAATGTGCACTTGTCATAGTGCTAGGAAGCAATCAGCAAACATGATATTGGCCATACACCACATCTCTGATCCTGAAGTAGTCATCACACAGTGCACCCTCGAGCTGAACCTGACCATCTTGTGTGCCAACTCTAATTGTGACTGGGCCAGAGCAGACCAGCATACCACCATACCATTCTGCTGTGATGCCCGCCTCTGACAGGGCCTTTCTGACCTCAGACAGCCTCACATCACCTGTGCACACCGTCAAAATTTTGTCCTTTTACATGGCTGCCAAGCTGTGCTGCACAACATGGTTTGGCATCATGGTGCGCCCAGAAGGGTGCAGTGGTAACAGGTTGCAGCACATGCAGCATACAGCATGCCTGCAACAATATCTTTCCATGTCAGGCAAAACATGTTTGGTAGTGCATGAGCTTGCAGAGCTGATCATTTGAATCAAACATATCCGCTGTGACACGGCAGGCTTTCACGCGTAATTGGGAAAATTGCATTTGCAGTGCACTTGAAGATGACTGAAAAGCAAACTCGCCTATGAAGACGCCACCCTGACTACTGCCACTTGCCTCTGCTGCAGCTGCGGAAACAATCTCAATCAAAGCCTCCTGCAGCGCCAAGTGTGCTGTCTTTGTGAAGCCTAACTGTCTGCGCATGCTGCCATGATCCATGCAAAACCCTCAAACGCGCATGCTCAGACTGCTAGGCAAATTTGGCATTGCAGGCTTGCTACAGCAGTGCAACATGACACAAGCACTTGTTGACTTGCAGCACGGCAGTTGAGCGTGCACTGTGAGTTCTACACAACAACAATGCATTGCTATACCCAGGACCATTTCAAGAGCAGAATGCATGTCTGATGGGCTCTTGAAGCGCCAATTCAGCACACGCACAAGCCAAAACCATGTCAGTCTTTAGTGGCGCATTGACCTGCTGACTGGGTGGGCGTGCAACACCCTTCAACCAGCCCAGCTTGTAATCCCCCATGGCCCGGAGCCGCACGCTGGAGACAAGGTCCCTAGCCAAGAGGGCCTGATAGGTGGGTGTTTGCAGGGACACGTCCAATGTCTCAAGCGGCTGGGCTACCTGGACCTTGCTGTGAATGCTGCTGAGCTCTTGCTGGCAATATGACTGCAATGCTGCGGTGGCCTGCACAGAATGATCATTCTTCATCTCTCTATACAGATATGTGCCCCTGGGGTCAGGTGCATACAAACCTGAGTATATCCTTGCATGAGGGCCTGTCTTGCCAGTCAGCTTACCAACACCATTGTGAGCCAATATGGCCTCTGTTAAACTGCACAAGTTCATGCCAATATTTGCAAGTATTGGCAAGGGCATCCAGGTTTTGATAATACGGCATTAGTCAGCCCATCATCGGTGTAAAATGACACAGGTTTCAAGGTCCAGAAAATGCATGCAAAGCTGGATGAAGGTGATGGACATCACGTTCTTTTTGCTAGCAAGCCCAGAACATGGCAGTCTCTGCTGTTCCATCTCGAGCCTTGTTGTCAAACTAAAGCAAACTCTGCTTTGTCATTTCGGTGCCTGATTGAATGCCAGACCATTGGGGCAGTACCAGTACCACTTGTTGACAATGTGCATTTGTAATTGAGATGCAACGTTACAATGTCACACACAGTGCACCCACGCTTCCCTCGAGTGTAGATGCCGATCCACAGGTGCATATGTTGGATCCTGCAGCGCTGCGGTGCAACTGCACTGACATGCACTGCTAGTCACATGCTTATGCAGGGAGAGAGAGAGAGATTACAATGCTTTAGCCAGCCAGCAAGTCTGATCACATACAGAAGAAGACAAATGTGATGGGATAGATACCTGTGGGAGGCCATGTAGCAGTATGAGCTGCTGCGGCGCAACCTTAACCAAGATTTCTCGTATGCTGCGGGCATCTGACCGGCCTTGGCAGTCAAAGCAGGCAATATGTGCTCTCACATGCACTGTTGTGTCAGTGGTCACAATCTTGGAGGGGGCTTCTAGCTGCACAGGGGCCTCATCCATGTCCTCATCCTCATCATCTGCCAGCTGCCCTCCTGCAACCCATTCATGCTAGCAGCTTAGAGAGGCATGTTGAGGTAGCTTACAAAGAGATGTTGAGATAGTTTAGAGAAAGATGTTGGGGTAGCTTAGAGAGAGATGTTGGCATAGCGTAGAGAGACGTGTTGGGGTAGCTTGGAGGCGGATATTGGCACAGATTAGAAAAAGATGTTGGGGTAGCTTTTAGAGAGGTGTTGGGGTAGCTTAGAGAGAGGCGTCGGCATAGCTTAGAGAGAGGTGTTGCCATAGCGTAGAGAGAGGTGGCGCAACTTGAGGGGTTGACAGCGTCGGCAGCAACAGGAACGACGGTACAGGCTTGGTGGATTGATTGGTCTTCATTGTTCCCCAGCTGCTTTCTTGGAGGGGAAGGCATCATGAATGGTCACAATAATGTTAGCAGCGTCAGTATAGCTGTTGCATGCCAGTCAGGCTTCACTTTCTGTGCATTGTATGTCAAGCTGCAGCCATTTCACGCATTGTTTGCTGCACCTTGTTAGCTTCACTGGAATGCTTGAGTCACAAACAATGACTTTGGTTCTAGCAATGAGACAGCCAGCAAACCACTGTTGTATGTCTGACCTGTCCTTGAAGTAGCCTTGAGCTGAAACTCATCTGGTCTGACAGCAGCGCCATACTCATCCCATTGAAGGTCATCATTCTCATCTTCAAAAGGGAACATGGCTGCGGCAGCGCCCTGTGCACATGCCAGCACAGCATCAGTTTTGGCATGCTGTGGGGGTTACATGGTCTTGATGGGTGTAAAGGTCTGGTAACCAAGCACACTAGGAAGTCTGTGTTTACTGGGCTCATCAGTTGTTGCAGCTGACTATCAACATATGCTCCATTGTAGTCTCTGTAGCAATGATGAATTTGTTGCAAAGCATAGCGCCATGGCTATACATATGCAACAGCTCATGACATCTCTTGGACCTAAGCTGGGATTCAAAAGATTGTCCACTTGCATCAGTGAAGCCTGAGACCAATTACAAAGCCATGGGTCTATCCAACACACCTTCAGTTGTGCCAGCTGGACACTTATGTGGACACAAAGACAATGGTATGCGACAAGACAGGTCGGCACTGCCTTTTTGGACGCATGCAAAATGCAGTACCTCAGGCACAGCAAAGCCATCTATGAGGGCATCAGACTGTGGTACAGCTGCTAGCTGATTGGCAGGGTCCAACTCCATGCTGTGGCCTTCTGACATGCTGGTCAGGCGACGGGTCAGCTTGGCAATGCTGCCTGAGCTATGCCTGCACCATCAAGCCAGAACGTGTAAATGACCATTTGAGAGCAGATTTTGAGGCAGACAGACAGTGGTTCTGTTAGATATGCTAAGTGGGGATTGCTGACAAGAGCAAATGCAGTTAAGGGGCACTGCATACATGATCAGCACTACCGGATGCATCAGCTGTATCACAGACTGACCATAGCAAGCAAAATCAGTTGCCAATCACATGGTATGATACAGCCTGCAGTGAGACTACAAGTGCTTGTGCTGAAGATACAGCAATGCACATGCAAGGACAGTGCAGCTGCAGTTGCAGAAGGAGAAAAGAAGACTGCAGTGCGACCCACCTGGTGGGCAGAGGCTCCGCCAGCTTGGCATCAGAACTTTGAGGGGCAGGCCTTTGAACAGCCCCCATCTCCTCCTTTCGTTTCTGCTCCTGATAGGCAACCAGCTCAGCTCCCTCCAATGGCACCCTCTTGGAAATTGGAAGTTGGAGAGTCAATGGTGAGGGCCCCTTCAGGGAATGGGCCTGCAGCTGCGCTCCCAAACTGCCAGCCTGCATGCATGCAACAGCACATTGCAGTGAAACTCTCTTATCAGCTGTCTGTGGGGCCAGCCTGTGCTATTGTGACCCAAAACCAAGATCTTCCCATGACATGAGCATCGGATCTGGTTGGCAGTCTTGTCATGTCATGCCCATTTTGGTTGAACCTCTCTCCTGCAGCCCATTGCAGTTTATGTATTGATGACATGAGCACTCACGCATGGACAGCTATCCTGATCTTCCAAGGCTTGGGCGTGTTGAAATAACACGGGCATTCTTGGTCGTGTCACTCACAGTGCTACAGCAAAACATACGACAGCACTCATGACAAGGGATTGCCACGCCAAGATGTGATGTTTGCCTGTGCACAGGTACAGATGCCAATGCTTATGCCTCCATTGTCCACTCATATGAATGCTGCTGCTGGCAAAGCCCAGATGCAGCAAATGATACTGTGCAAGGGGTCCCCACAAGCTGTGATTGACTGAACTGATCTGAATGTACAAAGCATTGTGCAAGCCATTGCTGAAATGAGCAGAAGCTGTCAACAAAATATGAGGACAAGATGATGTGGGCGCACCTCAGCTGGCTGAGTGAACAGAATGAGGTTTCTGGGGTCTGCCGCCCACTCCACAAAGAGATCCCGGGCCATGCCGGCCTGTAGGCTGGGGAGGGTAGCAAGCACCAGCTTGGGCCCCTGGGGTAACCGCCCAAGCTCCTCCCTTGTATGGCACAACTTCAGATACCTGCACCCAACGGAAAGATTTCTTTCTTGCATCATCTGAAACTGCGTAGGTGACATGCCAAGCCTGCAGGTTAATAGTTCTTGCAACACGGTGCTCTGTGCATGCAGTGATGACAATGGGATGGCTATGCACCCTAAGAGCCTCTGTGATTATACTGAATACGTCTGTGCTACAGCTTTGAACAAGAAGTGAGAAAGGCTTTCATGATGCAGTGTGCAATGGCCGTGCAAGCAGTAGCTCAGCATACCGCATGCTGAAGGGGTTGTCTTTGTCCCTGGAGCTCTCAAACTCCTTGGCCACCTGCTCATTCATCCATTCCAGCTGACTCTTTGCAAACTCAAGTGTGTTGTAAGCCACCGGACTGAGCAAAGCCAAGGGGTAGGACAGGCGATTGACAGCCCAGTGCTTCTCCAGCAGTAGCATCACCTCCAGCACCCTGCCTGCTGTGTCCACAGGCATGAGGATGCTGCCATCATTGCGCAGGGCTAACATGATGGAGTCTAGCAGCTTGGGACCTCGAGTCTTCTCTGCAAACTGTGGCTGCCCACTGCAGACCACAGACAGCATCACGATTTCTGAAACGTTTGGTTGCCTTGATAGGTTGGATCTCAGATACAATTTCCCAAGAATACACTAATTTGCAGAGCTTGGTAGATTGCCTGGATCTTAGGGGTATTGCAACGGATACAGTATGCAGTCAAGCGATTGTCGGGTTGCACCAACTGGACACTTCAAGTGGCAGTCGTCACGAGATGATCTGTTGCTCGACTACAGTGGATCTACTTGTGAGTTGCCACGCTGAGGCACAGCTTAAGCACGAGCAATGTTGTGCTGATGTGTGCAGGCCAAGGTGAGGTGAGAAGCTGGACTGACCTGTCTGCATCAGCTATCATGAGGGCAGGCCGGCTGAACAGGTTGGACAGGGCAGTACCGTTGAGATGCAGCTCCTTCCTGTGGTTGTAGTCGACAGCATACACAACATCTTCACCAACAGCTGATGTGATGCGCCAGATGCTGCCCCCAATCATGTGACCAGCAGCAAAAGGAGTGATGACCAAACCGTCCCCTTTGCCTGTGGGCACATTATGTACACGGTCATTTGCAAGCACCAGTGTGATTGCTGCAATTTGCAGATCATGTAGGAGCCAGTGGCTAGTTGAGACAGACTGGGTGATGTCAAGCAAGCTTTGTGAGAGGCTGACCTGCTAGTCTCAAGTTCTGCTGGAATTTGAGCTGGTGTACTGTTTGGTAATCAAAGGCAGTATCCACGTCATCCAAATCGAAGAGGTCAAACTCTGAGGTTGCATGGTGAGACAGGTATTGATCATACATGAACATCTGACCCATCCTGCATGTTGGTTGCGTGGCATAGATCGGGACCTTGAGACCAAGGCGCCCTATTGCATATGGCAAGGCGCCCAAATGTGCTGTGTCTGGGTGTGACAAGAGAACAGCATCTATTCTTGGGATTGCTTCTTTCAAAGGGTCTAACAATTTTACGTCGAACTCCTCAGTCCAGCCACAGTCGATCAAAAAGGTAAATGAGTTGATCTCCAGGAGCGAGCAAAGTGGGGAATCGTAGGTTGCACCATATAACTGGGTAAACTTGATCTGAGATCCCATGTAACTCGCTGTCAGTCAGGAAAGCCAGATGGTTTCCGATGCATCACTGAAGTGCTCTAGTGGGCAAGTTGTAAATTGAAGTACTGAGAGACTTGCGCTTGGCTCCCGCAGCAAAGCAGAGCGTTTGATGTGTTTGCTGATAAGTTAATGCCGAGATACCTGCTGACAAAGAGGACGATTGCGTAAGTTGGCAGGCGGACTAGACAAGCTTGGCAGGTTCAGGATATCAGAAAGTCTGAAGACTGAGCAGTTGAGCGAAACTTACTTAGGTCAACGTATACGTAGTCAAACCGGTCAACATGCAATCCAGTACAGCGGCATGCGATGTCGGCATGCGGCACACTAGTTGAGCTAAATTCTGGCAGGCGCGTTTGCGCTGACTTCATTATTCTCCACTTGGGTTGGTGAACCCGCTGGTGATTACCGTTCGGCGCCAATCCAAGTATAAAGTCTTCGGCTGCAGCTGTGCATGCACACCTGATTACAGTTCAGGTTCATATTTGCGGACCATCATGTCGCCCCCACCATCTGGAAATGCCAAGCCTCTGCCTATATGGGCAACGTTCGTGAGCTCAGCAATAGCAGCTTGCACAGGCGAGGTCAGTCACTCAACTTCATCTGATCGATATGCTTCACAAGCACCGCTGTTCAACTTGCTTGATTGCAGATCGCCACTTTGCCCCTTGACACTGCTAAGGTCAGATTGCAATTACAAGCCAAGTCAGATGGTGTGCCCAAATACAAGTATGCCACATTATGACGCCTGTACTCAGTCAGCAAGCTGTCGCAAGTGTACCAGCAAAGACAACCATGTCGATGCAGGGGCCTGATTGGGACAGTTGGAACTGTTGCAAGGGAAGAGGGCGTCTCTGCTTTGTGGAAGGGCCTTGAGCCAGGTGATTAGTCACCTGCTTCATGCATTGCAACACTGATACAGCATCTTCCATGACTTCCCAACCACATCTCACATGAACAGCCCTTGATCTCAGACACTTGCAACAAGTTACCTATACGCTTCAGGTTTGCATAGGCAGTGCCTGTTTGGTGGGCTCAGGATTGGTTTGTATGAGCCTGTGAAGCGCTTCTACATGGGTGAAAGGCCTCCTGGTGATGCACCTCTGTACCTCAAGGTGGCAGCAGGACTGACCACTGGTGCCTTGGCCATCGCCATTGCCAGCCCTACTGATCTTGTCAAGGTATCTAAGCATGCGCACACAAGTACATTACAAGCTGGTGCAATCAGAACTTGTCATGCTGTGTGAAGCCTCAGCAGCTGTCACAGCAAAGACTGTTTAGTGCCCAGGTCTAGGTGAAAAGCAATGCTCACCCTCTCTTATGTGCTTGATACTGGAAGAGCACAGTCATTCCCCTGATGCAAAGCTGGCTGTGACATGCTAGCAAAGACATTCATCCCAGAGCAAAACCTGAAACTGAAGTCTATCAAGCAAACACATCAGGTTGCTGCACAGTCAGGTACTGATCCTTGAAAGTGTGTACGATGATGCCTGTTTGGTGTGCAGGTAAGGATGCAAGCAGAGGGAAAGCTTGCAGAGGGCAAATTCAAGAAGTACCCCAATGCCACCAAGGCTTACGGCATCATTGCCAGGTCATTCCTCTCACTTATTGCATAGATCGCCAAACCATGAAAGTGGTTCACTTATTTTGTAGCATCCATGACTCACGCACATCCCTGCTGTGCCCACTCAGCATTTCACACAGATGTACAGCACTTTCAAGGGCAATGGCAGCTCTCTGAGCCTTGTCAATATGCACAAAATTCTAACAGCCCAGCATGTGTGATGTCAAACCATGTGTCAGTGCTGCTGACGTCTCATTTGTCTCTTTGCGCTGTGCAGACAAGAGGGGCTGAAGGGTCTATGGAAGGGCATAGGGCCCAACGTTGCCAGAAATGCCATTGTCAATGCTGCTGAGCTTGCTAGTTATGACCAGGTGATCTATCTCAGTGGCCTGCATCTACTAAGTAGATTTTTCTTGATGACTTTTTCTGCAGTGACCAAGGTTATACTGCTGTGCATGCGGCATGGAAGCCAGCAGCAAATCTGAACTCTCACTCAGCCCGGATGATTGCATCGCATCCTTTAGAAAACCTGCTCAGCTTGTGCTGCAATGTATGACTTGTTTCACCAGGCTGTGTTGCATGGAATCAGTTATGATGAGCATTGCGGCAAACTGTAATTCTAACTGTCTCTGTAGCTACATCAGTCCTGAGCGTGCTTTGTTGCAGATCAAGCAAACCCTCATAGGAAGTGGCTTGTTCTCTGACACTGTCCCCTGCCATATAGCATCTGGTCTCGGAGCTGGATTCTTTGCTGTCTGCGTTGGATCCCCAGTGGACGTGGTCAAGTCCAGAATGATGGGTATGTTTCACATGTTACACTCTATGTGAGATGTACAGTCTGGACAGCATGTGCTGATCATGAGTGCCTGCTCCCTGCATTGCGCAGTCTGACAATCAGAGCATGCTCTCCATGTTTACAGGTGTCACATCTGTTCCAGAACTTAATGTGTGCGTGTTCAACTACAACATGAGCAGGGAGGCTTTGCCACTGATCTGCGCTTCATGAATGCGCGTATACCAATTCACTGCCTTTGTTGCCTATCTGACGCTGTCCATTGAGGGTCAGGCGGACTGGTTGAGTAGAGGACATTCTGTGACTAAGCATGTACACATCAAGCATCACATGTAGACTGCAATGTGCATGCATTCTGTTGTGTGTACTTTGCTTCACAACCTGATGCTGTCAGGATTTTGGCTGCATCACGGGCTGGTCTTTGTGTACTGCAGGTGACTCAGTTGGGCAATTTTCAGGTGTGCTAGACTGCTTCACAAAGACATTTAGGAATGAAGGCCTGCTTGCTTTCTACAACGGCTTTGGACCCAACTTTGCTCGACTTGGCTCTTGGAATGTGGTCATGTTTCTGACAGTTGAACAAGTCAAGAAGCTGTTTATCCCCAAGGACGCTTTGTGAGTTGAGCTGTGTGACAGATTCACTGCAGCATGCAAATGTTAATTGGACAACTGTAATGCAGTCTGGGACAATTGTTCTGTGACTCAGAACAAATTGCACCAAATCTGAAGTCTGGCGTGAAAATTGCAAAGTTGCCTCCGCAAGATCTTGAGGACCAGTTGTGCAGCTGCACAACCCATTTCCAGATGCGCATGTCTGTCTGCATTGGCACACTGCATGGTATTGCAAATGCGATAAATTTTGCAGTGATGCTTTTCCCCACCCTGCTGCCAACCACTTATGCTGACTGCTCAGAGAGACTGCTTACAGGCAGTCAACGCTGCTCTCAAAAGGTGTAAAATCACATCAGAGTAGCACCTCTGCATTTCAGGGATTACAGGAACAGTGTACACAGTTGTGATTAGCTGGACTGGCAGAGCTATAGGTCTGCAGTGCTACTTGTCCTGCTACAGTCAGCAGGTAGCTGCAGCATCAACCCTGATGCCTATTGCAAGCTATCTGCAGCAGCAGTACCAGCTGGACCTCCTATGTAGGTCAGCAGCCCAGCCTAGTACGTTCAATTGCTTGCAAGAAGCTGTTACTGCTCCTGACTCTGTCATATCTGATTCTCCCCAAATCAGGAAATCTCTTTCTAAGTGGTGGGTAATACTGATAATGACATTATTCGCTTGCTGTCACCGCCATGACTCCTTTGACCAGTGACATAGTATTTTGGGCTAAGCTGACAAACTAGAATAGCGATGAGGCACAATGTTGTATACATTGCAATGTACAAGCACTTTGCGTTTCAGGACGCCTAGTCAGAGCGCTGCCTGCCAGCCATATGTATCACAAAGACACACCAAATGACTTCAGGTCTTTACGATGAAGACTGAATTAGATATGTTGACCTTGCGGGTTGTTGCAACTTCAGCCTATACAGAATGAATATGACACACTGCTGCTGAGGCAAGTGCAAGTCGGCTCCTTGTGTTGGTCCTTAGCCTTGATTGCTAGTAAAATGTGCTTGAAGATGAAACACACCAACAGACTGTCCTTAGACAGTCACACTTACCAGGGTGAGTGTGAATGAAATGCTGGCTTTGGTCCTGGCATGCAGCCACAGACACCATCAGCTAAGGGTCTTCTCAGCCGCACTCAACATGAATCCATGCACTCATGATGCATGACTTTTTAGGATTTAGGCTGATGGGAGCTGTCAACCATTCCAGAGCCAGTTGTTACAAACTGCAAAGCAGCGATCCTATCTGCAATGCTATCTGTTATACAGCTCCAACTACCGCCTAGTCAAACAGAGAGAAGCCCATGTCCTGCAAAACCAGAGATCAGCGTTACATACAAGCATGAGGTACAACAGTACATGCAGCCAGACACTGTACAAGACACACAACAACTCTCCCCAGTTCCATTTCCAAAGCTGGAGGTATGCTAGAGTCTGTCAAAGCTGGAGATATGCTAGACTCTATCAATGCACTGACTCTTTACACAGGTAGAAGCCAATGCCCAAAGACGCTACAAGTCACCATAAGCAAAATCTGATACAGCGGTGACTGCAGACTTTCGCATGCACAACTGCGAGCTGTGCAATGCATCATCAGATATCATACTGACCTCATCTGACTCCTCCTCTGCCTCCTCCTCCTTCTTCTCTTCCTTCTCCTCAGCAGCACCACCAGCCCCAGCTGCAGCACCACCTCCTCCTCCACCTGATGTCACTGGTCCACCTCCACCTACACTCACAGAGCGAGTCAGCTCAGCAATAACTGATGTGCAGTCATGCTTTTGTGCAAAGTACTACAACTGAGCTCAGGTTTGTCCGATAATCGTACCAGCGCCAACGTTGGTGATGAGGTCATCCATGTTCTTGTTTGCAAACAACTTTGCGAACAAACCAGGCCAGTAGGGCTCAACCTTGACATTGGCTGCTGAGGTCAGCTTCTGGATGTTGTCGGCCTGCGCATGCGTTCAATGCATCAGTACCAACGATGCAAATGGGACAAGGACTGCTGTTTACAACATTTCAGGGCCGACGCGATTTGACAGATGGTATAAGACCAGTGAAGGCTCACCGAGATCTCAAGTCCGTCATCATGCAAGATCAAAGCTGCGTAGACGCAAGCAAGCTCGCTTTGGGACATCCTGAAAGATATTAAGCTCCTGGAACGAAAGTCTTCGTTGGGAGCACTAACAGGCAGAGGCGGCTTACAAGTCTCTGAGTGTTGTTAGGTTCGCTTTAGTGATGAAGAAGTGCAGTATTGCTCTAGAGTCTAGAGGTATGGGGATGCCTGCTGGGGATTTCTGCAAACTAAAACATTCCCGCTAACGCCCGTTCATGCTGCGTTCATCGCTTCTCATCAAAGGTACGTTGACTTTGGCGGTCTGTCGCAGCGGTGTGCCATTCTGAGAGGCGTCATTTGTGGCGGTGCAGCTGAGAGCTCCAAGCTGGGCCATGTCCGCTACCAAGAAAGTTCACACTTGTGATCTCTCTTCTGCACTTGAGTTGGTTTGCGACTAGCTGTGACTAGTTGCGACTGTTTGCAGCAGCTCAAAGTATGGCACAGTTGAAGACTTACAGCAGGAGGTCCAAGCTTGCTGACTCTCAAGACGGCGCGTACAAGTCTAGTCAGGAAAGCTTTTTTGATAGTCCAGACGATCCTTACTTTTTCGACTCGCAAATTTCAACCCTTGAAGCTCCTCAGATCAGTGCTGATTTACACCCACATCCACCGCTCTGCTTGCCAGCCAGCAGCTCCAAATCCAGTCAGACTCAGCTGCAACCTGAGAAAAAGCCACCAGTGGCTTCACTGACAAGCGCAGTTGCCAAAGTGACTGCGCAACCAAAACCAGTGCTTTCCAGACCATTGTCAAGGCTGAGCAAGAGCTCATGTCAAGGGACGGAACCCAAGCCATCCCATTCTCAGCTTCTGAAGCCAAAGCGCAGTCTCACAAGTGCAAGCTCTCTTGAGGGACCTGTAACCAAAAAGGCTTGCTTGAAGCGCCCTTCTGGCAGTAGCTCAAGCCATGGTCGCAGCAGTGGCAGCAAGATAGCTGCTGACAAGCAGACATCAGCTCCTGCAACAACTGTCCTTGAGGTAGGGTATGCAGGCAGGAATATGAGTTGCTGTTGCAGTATGGCATGGGCATTGCAGCAATCCTGAATTGGTTGCCAATTGTGCAGGCTCAAGAAAGTGGGGAGCACACACAAATTGTAGATGACATTGTGTACGCCATTGATGGCCTGGGACAGGCATCAAGCAGAAACAGCTGGCAAGACAGCGCAAGTACTCTTGCAGAGATCTGCAACACCCGCAGGGGCAGGCAGGCATTCAGGTCAGCTTGCTTTAGCACAATTGCTGCTTTGTTGGCAGCTGTATTGCATAAAATGTCATACCATGTACCCTGAACACTACAGAGATGATTATTAGTATTCAACTAAATTCTAATTTGTGTCAACAGAAGCGAATCCTTCCTTGCAGGATTGAGGGTCTCTTCAAAGAGGCTATGACTGCTGCGCTACAGCTGCCATTGCACGATGATTGCACAACGGCGCTGGCGTTTGCAGCAATGCTACTTAGCTTTGCATCAGGCGACGTGGCAAACAGAGCCCTGTTGGCAACCACAGAAGCTGTGCAACTTGCTGGTCAACTGATTCAGGTACAAGCTTTGCACACGGTGCTTTGTGTTGTGCAGATGCAGGCCCCTTAGCTGTGTCAAACTTTGTCTTGTTTGCGCGAAACACTTGCTAGGTGACTTAGGGCATGCCCATGGAACTGTATGCCAGAACAAAAGCTTGCAGAAGCTGTGCTGTGCTGCATATACAAATACCATCTCAGGCTTCGGTCTTTTGTGAGCGTACCAGTCATGTTTGGCAAGTCAAACAATTGGGCTGCATTGCAGCAGTGCCTCCAGCAGCTAAATTCATGCCACGCGTTGCAATCTATTGCCAGAAATGCTGACAGGCGCGCTCTGACTGTGAGCAGGTTCACTCGTCATTGCAATCTTGCACTGCTGCCCAAGCTAAGCTGGCCAAGCTCTTCAGAAATGGAGTCATGAGCCTTGTGGTCGCCAGGCATCCTCAACCCAGTCCCTCTCTTGTCATCACAGCAGCTCTCAGCAGTGAGCACTTTCCCGCTTCAAAAAGTTCTTACCTGAACCTCATGTTGCACAGCTCTCATGCATGCCATTGTACACAGCTGCCAACCTGCGAGACTGTCAACATCAGACTGAATACTGGAGCCAAATTGGCAATGTTGTGTTGTTGCTTCTTGAATCACAGCCTTGCCTTCTGTGCAGCTGCTTTGTCACCAGACAAGAGCTCTCTGGCAGCTGAGAAGCTGAAGGAGAACCTGAGAGCAGAGGGTGTCCTAGAGCAGCTTGTCTACGCTGCTCAGCGTCATGCCACGCAAGAAGAAGAACCTGTAGCTGCACCAAGCCAGGCTGATGCAGATGACAGGTGAGCAAACACAGCAGTGTTTTCCCACCTGCAACATTTCAGCTTGACTTTGTTTGCTTTTGCTTGTATTGTTTTCGATCAAAGATTGACACTTCATGTCGTACAACATAAGATGCACAAAAGGCTGCCTGTAAATGAAGATGCACCAAGCCACATTGTCAATCCTTTTAGTTTGTATTGTCACTGCAGGCCACCATCTGCTTTCAACCAGTGCCTCACAGTGCTTGAGCATGCCAGCTTTGCCTGTCCTGCCAATGAGCAGCATCTTGTTGGCCTACACATGGAGTCAGGCAGCACCCAGCCCAGCCTATCCCCTGCAAACTTGGGGAGGGAACCCAGAGCTGGTCAGCTGGCAGACTCAGCCTGTAGGCAGCCCTTTCCTGACTGGCTTGTACAGTGGATACAACACATGCAGTCAACATCCACGCCAGACCCTGATGGTGACAATCATCCAGATTGGAGCTGCATCCAGTCTGCTTTGTCTGTGCTGATCAACATGTCTCACAACAACACAACTGGCTGTGAGGCTGTTGTGGCTGCTGGAGGCCTGCAGATGGCAACAGGCATCATCTCCAAAAGCATGCTCAGCCATGACAAGTGCGACGCGGCAACAGACGGTGGTGTGACGCCAAGAAGAGCACTGGCACACACCCGGCAGCATGTATTGACAGATGTGGGTCCCATCACAGCAGCGCTGGGGCTACTGATCAATCTTGTGGAGAATTGCAATGACACCAGGCAGCAGCTGAAGGCTATGAAGTTGCAGGGCAGCAGTCCTAGTGGAGACGTACCACAGTTGCTGTGCAGGCTGATGCAGGCAAGTGTGCAGCACAAGCAATTCAGCCTGCACACAGTTATTTCCTCAGCGTAGCAAAAGACAGCCTGTGTCACCCTGTCATAGTCTCCAGGATTTTGCCACTTGCAATACGTCTGCCCCTATGCAACAACACCAAGCATACAACGGCATCGTTCAGCTGTTGTGATAGCCTACTCTAGTGCTCCTTGCACATGATCCGTGTTGTGACACCTGCACGAGCAATCACGCCAAGTCTGGGACATGGCACAAGGTAGCAATGGCCTACTCATGACCGCTCAGTACATATTTGCTGCAGGTGTCTGCGTCAAGCAGAAGGAGCAGCATGTCCCCCAGCCCTCGCCACAGCGGTGGAGAAGTCACAGAGCAACAGCTGGCTGATCATGAGGATGATGGAGCAGCCAGCATTGTGGAGGTGTATGCAGCACTACTGTACGGCTTCCTGTTGGCTGATGACTCAGCCCTGCAGGCTGTTGCTGTGAGCATGCTGGGGAGTTTGCAACCCATCATTTCAGCAATCAAGAAGTGCTTGTCCTTCTATGTAGATGCGGGTGCAATCACATCGCAGAATGAGAATAGCCTCAGGAAGCTATTGGCATCTTTACCCAACAGCAGCTCTTCTTCAACATAGTCTTGAGTGAAGTACGCCACTCACAGTGATCCCTTGGCCCCCTTTTCGTAAAACTAATAAGTAGTTTGCGCTGTTTATGATGCTGGCCTGTGCACTTTCTTAGGACCATTTATAACACTTCTGCTCGTTGTGTTTCCTGCTCCCGCCCTGTAAGTCTGATGTTTTATTGTTTTCAGTAAGGTGTGATCAGGCATCAGCTGACTGCAACTGCATGCATGTTTTGTCAACCTCATGCATGACATCCGATTGCCCTGGGTGGTGATTCGTGCATTGTAATGATCTGGTATGGATTGCATGCAGCAATCTGCGAGGCTACAGTATTTGAACAGCATTGAGTTAGCCACGTCCAATAGCAGAACAACAGCGATTGGCAAAAGTGCATGACACATGGACAATCATAACTAAGCTGATTTCGCCTATATGGACTTTCTGCTGACAGGATGCAAATTAGTCTGCCACGTTGGACACAGCCAGCTGAGTGGGTTTTGACTCAAAAGCAGCTTTAATAATTGCGCCTTGGGAATTTGCTGAGCTGCTGCATTTTGGCCATGTCTTAAGGAGCTGATGTAAGTCTTGCCAGCCAACAGCAAAGACAACTGTGACTTTAGCAGTGCAAATACTCCAACTGCTGCTGCAGTTGCTGTTGTCAGCAAGAATGCGCATGTCTGCATCCATCCTCGAGCAACAATCACAGTATAATAGCACTGCTTGCCCCAAAACAGCAAAATCTGACCAGAGCCTGGCAACGCTAGGTGCTCCAAAATCTCATGCCGTCTTCTGAAGACCAGAATCAGGACACATATGATGATATACAATGATCCCAGCAGCATCCAGCTGAGGAACAAAAGGAAGGGCTTCAAATTGTTGCGGCCAACACAGTTGTTCAAGAAAAAGCAGTGATGATCCATGTCCATGACACAACAGCCGCATTTCCTGCACAAAAGGTGCTCAATGCTCAACACTCGAGCAATCATGATTGACCAATCTAGCAGCATGTAGGTCACCTGCAATGATGTGCCTGGGGAGGCTTTGGGAAACTGCACTGCTGACAGTATGTACAGCTATCATACTGATCGCTTTGGACATCGGGGTCTGTGTGTGCAAAGCTGATGTACTCATGTGGGCGTCCTGCAGAAAGCCTAGCATGAAATTCTGTGAATGAATGTGTATCTGTATCTATGCCATGATCTGCTCTGATTCTTTGATACTGGTTGGATTACAGCTGGAACATTGTATGATCTGTATTGCAAACTTGCCTGGAGAGCCACAGACACACACGGCAAATTTTGTCAATATATTGGCAGCTGCCCAGCAACCAGCAATCTGTTGCAGGCACAGGCTCCACCCACTGGTGAGACACGCCAACAGCCAGCATATGCCAATAGCAGCATCAATAAGAATGAGAAATGCAACCAACCCGGTAAAGGTGCGCTGCACAATGTTGTGCAGCTGCCTGTGAGTTGGCAACAAATGTATGTTGGAGTACAACTTTGTTGCATACACAAGCTGACATTTGGTAAAAAAGTCTTTCTGTTACCTTGAACCTCGTCGTCTTTGTTCAGTACGCAAGGAGTGATCTGTGATTGCACCGCACCATCCACACTGTGCCAAGATGCGCTGTTGATTGTTCCACAATGCAGTCTCAACTTCAGAAAAAGATTCAGTGAAGGCAGTTGTATGCAACCTTGAATGCAGCTGCCGTTGTCTGCAAGGCGAGTTTGCATCCCCAGCACTTCTGAGTCTGTGCTGGGCCTGTAACAGGCTCGCGACTCGCAGCACGAAGTTCTTGGTCGCTCTTGGACATAGAGTTAGACCAACGTAGTTGATTGTCAGCGATTTTTCAGGTAGATTGTGAGAGGCGCAAAGCCCAGACTTCAGTGCTCGCAGTTTCGCACGTCGGTCACTACTTCTAGTGCCAGCAGAAATTGACCTTGAAAACAATTTCTGGAGCCAACTTTCCTTCGTCAGCATCACTATGGAGTCATAGATCGTGACGACCACGCATCGCCCGAGTTCCGAAGGGCAAGACTTGACTGTTTTGTGGTTTCAGAGCATGACGATGCGAGCGTTATGCCAGGGCTGTCCTTTCTGAACTGCACAATCCGGAAGGCTCTTCTCAATGCCGCATTTTAGGCGCGATCAAAGTTTGACAGCAGCACTACAATTGCTGATGTAAACTTGTTTGGACATGTAGAACCAAGCATTTTCCCCCTAGCAGTATGAAATCAATTCCTGTATCTGCACTCGTCAGCAATGTGCGGTAAAGCGTCGAGACGTGTGAGGGTCACTGCAAAATATGTCAGCAGACATGTAGGGATTTCATTCTAGCATTTTGGCTGCACAATGAAGCAGCATGTGTTGCAGGTTGACTGCGTCAGACAATAGGAGCGGGGATGTCATTGTAGGTTGTATGCATTTGCTTACAAAGCAAACCCCTACATAAGCAAAATCGTACATTCTTGGAGTATGCGCCACTTGCTTGTGCCCCTGCATGCTTGCAGGGCAAGGGCTGTACATGTGCACACCACACTCAACTTGCCCAAGTCCAAGCCTCATTGCACCCGCTGAAATCCCAGCTGTGGCTGGGCAGGTGACCATGTGACTGGGAACAACCTTTTAGGGCTGGGGTTTTTGAGACACTTCCCCCGCGGTACCCCAGCAACGATTTGCTGGGCGGGGCAGTCATGACCATGACTTGTGACACATTACTCTTGTCACTACACGCCCATTCAATCTCTCCAAGCCTGAGCCTATCTCTGGATTTCATCATGTTGCTGGCTTAGCATGGGACTGGGTTGAGCACTGGGTTGGCATGATCCTGTCCATCTGTTTCTAGCTCTGGGTGGTGGCCGTTGGCAAATCCGTTGGCCTGTGCAGCCTTGTGGTCAATGGCCTTCACATCAAAGCCTGGCATCTCAAAGCTGCCAGCAAACTCCTCAACCTTTTTCTTCAACTCAGGCACCCTTGGGTCTACGTCCAGAGCCCTGCAATGATGGTGCCGTAAAACTGCATGCTCTGGTCAACATGTTGCCACTTTGTCAGGTCAATGATCAAACACAACAGGCTGTAAAATGGGAGCAATGTGGCTGAGTGATTGTCAATATGCAGTCAAGGCCATCTCCTGTCAGCAAATCAATCCTGCTGTGCAGCAAAGCAAACATCAAGTCAAGCCTCGCACACGAACATGCAACTGCAAATTGATGCGCACATTCAGTCATTTCCTACCATCGTACATTGTAGAAACTTATGCTGATCAATGTATGCTGAAGATTTGTCAGACAGTCACGTGATGTACATGGCTCAACTTCCTACATGTCCTGCGCAGCAAGTACTGTCTACTATCTGCCACTGTGCTATGCAGAAGGGAATGGCGCTGCACAAGAGCTGATGACTCCCCATGGGGTAGGGCCTTAGCCTCAGCAGGATTTGCAAATCTATGCTGGCAACCATTGGGGTATGACTTGTGCAATAGGCCTGTCAAGACTAAATCAATCAAGGAAGGATCGCACGTACCTGATGCCTGCTAGCTAAGTTGACCTTTTTGTTTTTATTTGCTATTGTTATTATTATTATTATTATTGTTGTTGTTGCTGTTGTTGTTGTTATTCTTGTTGTTGTTATTATTTTTATTATTTTTCAAGGGAGGATGTGCTCACTTGTTGAAGTCCTTCAGCAGGCGGCCGTGCTTGTTCTGCAGATCCTTGCACAGCTCCATGGCCTCATGCAGGAACTCAGCAATCTGCTCAAAGTCGGCCTCCTTGAGACCCCTGGATGTCATGGCAGGGGCCCCAATGCGCACCCCACCAGGGGTCATGGCTGACACATCACCCACCACTGCATTCTTGTTGAGGGTGATGTGGCACAGGTCGCAACACCTCTCCATCTTACTGCCTGTGATTTTCTGCAGAGCAGATCAATCATTTGGTCACTTGGCACCTCCTGTGCTTAAGATTCATGCGGGGAGTCAATGCCTGGAAATGCCTGGACAGTTACTGAGCACTGAACATACAGACTGTGGCTGAGTGGAAACAAGGGCCAGCGTATCATATGTAAAGAAAGAGCACGACTGGATTGAACATGCATTCAAGGAAGCTGTAGAATAGCGCAAGTGTTGCAAGGAGAAATCCAAACTGCAAAGAGGCCGAAGTGTGCTTGAGATAGGTCTCTCTGTACTGTTGAGACATGCATGATTTTAGAAGGCATGAGCAGCTTGTGGAAGCTTTGAACCTTATTTGCTTTACCCCATTTGCAAATAGCTTTTTGTATGTGACTCACGAGTGAGACTCTACTCTGACACTATAGCCCTCCCTTTTGAGAGCATGAAATTGTGACTCCTAAGATCTGAGGAGAGTGGTTTTCATCACTGGCAAGCGAGAGCTACACTCCTTGTTTCAGGGGCTCTAGTCCGCTGACTTCAGTGACACGGATGGGTAATTGATTGAAACACAGTTTGAGAATGCCCAGCAACAGAAAATCAACTACTGTTTGTGAACACAGGCTAGGACAAGAAAACATTGTTTGTGAAAGCAAACAGGCAACGTCTATACTCTGACACTACTTGCAACACTTTTGTTCTGTCTTGATCTTGCCAGTAATAGCTACAGCCGCAAAAAGAAGGTACCCATGGTCCATAGTGGCAAGCAGTTGCCTGACAACTATGTCATTTCACATTTACCAATAGCTACCAGGGTATGAAAATGCAAAATCACATAGTTGTCAGCCAACTGCTTGCTGGCATGGACCATGGGAATCTTGTTTTTGCAGACTTTATCAGTGTTGGGCTTCCAGCCATTTGCTGCGTGACTGTGGCTGTAAACTTGGTGCCAACGCTCCTAGGCAGGCTCAGGACAAGGCTTTCTGTAGAGAGCAAGACTGGCTTTGCACCGAGCTGAAGATCTGGCACAGCCAAGTATTGGGTGTTGTAGTTGATTATTAGCTTCTTTATGTACTTTTTATTGTTAGCATTGCTACTGTGTGTACCACTAAGCACTGCTGTCTTACTGATTGTTTGATGAGTAGAGCGTCAGACAGACAGAATAGACTCAGCTGCACAGGCAGCAAGCTTGAAAGATGCAAGTTTGTGCATGTTGCGCCTGAACACAAACATCACAATTGTTACCTACACAATGTGCAAAGCCCATACTGATTGCAAAAGTCAGGTCTATCTTCAAGTACTGGCACAAAAGTGAGCTTTACCTCCTTACGCATGTCCCACAGCACCAGGTGGTTGTCTGTGCCGTCTGTCACCAGCTTGTACCCGTACTTCATCAGTCTTGCGCCTAAGGCCCTTGAGTTGGCGATGACCTGAGACAGAAAAAAGGTGTGAAGCAACAGAGCCACCCCTTCTAGGAAAGCCAGCTGAAATGCATAGAACCCTGTCAAACATCACCAGCCTAACAACTTATGAACACAGCTGAACATGTTGAGCATGCTCAGCACTGTACTGATTTGCCTGTAAGGAAACAGTGCAACAAGCAACGCACTTAGTAGGCCTGAACGAGACGGCACCTGCTTGCTGTACTGCTTGAACTCTGCTGTCTGGGCATGCTTGAGGGCCACACACAGAGCACCAATCTGGTGATTGTGGGGACCCCCTTGAAGGGATGGGAACACAGAAAAGTCAATCTTATCCTCAAAGTCATACTCGCTGCCCTCAGGCTCGCCCTTCTTCAGTCTGTCAGCAGGCTTCTTGCCCTGCACACATTCGTTTCACTTTATACCTTAACAGGCTGGGGTGTGGAGCCAGTTGTGACTCATCAGACATCCTGGCTTGAAAGCACAGGTGTATGTGGTGTGCGACAAAATCAGGCAGGCACACCATGCATGCCTCAGGGGACAGCCAAGCAGGAGCCATGGTGCTGCTGGGAACAGTCCAGACTCTGCCGTTGCTGGAAGTGCAGACAGCTAGGCTGATCGCCAGCATCAGACAGCATCAGGAAGTAGATATGTGCATTGTGACTGCCATGCACTTGTACGGGAAGCGAGCAACAGAATAGGTGCTGCAAAGATGGGCGTGTCCGGCGTGTATGTGTGTTCAAAGGAGCTGATTTTCTAGCACCACAGCAAAGGCACACAGAGACCATGACTGCCGCCAGATGACAAGCAATCTTTGTGGAGTTCTGTAACAGCGATGGGACAGTGCAAGGCAGGCATACCTTGCGTGAGAAGATCATGCCAGCACGGGGTCCTCTCAATGACTTGTGGGTTGTTGTGGTGACAACGTCACAGTAGTCGAAAGGCTGGTCTGCCTCCTGAGCTGCCACAAGGCCACTGCAGTATGGTCATTCCGTCAGATAGGCAAATGCAAATGTGGCTCATCTCACTTGCATCCTATTACTCAGACTATGAATGCGTGAGATTGTGTGTACCAGGTACTAAGCTTGTCCGTCAGGCGATAGCTCCCACGTGTGAGGAAGATTAATGCTGGTCTGCACACAAGAGGAACAAATGCCACAGGCACATGCACATCTCAAATAATGTTACCTGATGTGCGCCATGTCGCTCATGAGGTAGGCACCCACTTTGTCTGCAATCTGCCTCAGGCGCTTGTAGTCCCATTCTCTTGGGTATGCACTGCCACCACAGATGATCATCTTTGGCCGAAAGTCAAGAGCCTTGTCCTCTAGTTTGTAATAGTCAATGTATCCTGTCTGCAGGAGCAATACAAGTCAGCATTGAACCTTAGCTTTACAAATGCTTCAGTTGCTACTACATGGCTGTACCAATGGACATGCTGGCTGCCTGTGTAGCATTTGCAGTCGTTGCAGCCTGTGTTAAAGCTCAGGCATTGCAGTACTGACACACAAAAGAGAGGTGCATATACCTCAGGATTCAGCTTGTAAGGCAAGGACTCAAAGTAGATGGAGGTGGCTGAGATTTTCTTGCCATTTGCTGTGTAGTAGCCGTGTGTCAAATGACCACCACTGGGCAGATCCAAACCCATGATGCGATCATGGGGTTGCAGCAAGGCTGTGTAAACAGCAAAGTTTGCAGGGCTGCAGAACAGCAGGAAAGCTCAGAGAGTAGAGCAAAACATGGCATAAGCTCATTTATTCCAAAGTCGGGTTGGTGTTTACCTGCCAGAGTAAGGCTGCACATTGACAGTCCAATGCTGAGAGTCCATATGAAAAGCCTGCAGAGCTCTGGCTTTGCACAGGTTTTCGATCTTGTCAATGTTGTCGTTGCCCCCGTAATACCTGGCGCCAGGCTGTCCCTCGGAGTACTTGTTAGTTAGACAAGATCCCAATGCTTCAATGACAGGCATTGACGTGAAGTTCTCGGAAGCTATCAGCTCGATGCCCTTCCTGCAGGAAAGTGATCACTGGCGTCGACCACCATACCAGTAACGAACGGAGCCGCCTCACGGACAAAGCGCCGCAAGTGCCTGTGACATACCATTGACGCTCCTTCTCGTCTTCGATAATGCTGAATAGTTCTGGGTCAGCGTTTTTGAGGCTTGACAAAGCTTCGGGGAAAACGCCCTGCATGGTGGCGTCTAACGGTGTTTCGCTGTTGCGAACTGACAATTACACAGCGTGCGAACTACGTTCAGTCTCGACTATATTGTAGTGGGACGGTCAGGCAACGTGGTGCTGTAGGCCCGAGCCGGACTAGCGTGGCTTGTCGAAGAAGATGCTCGTGGGGAATGCATGTCAGCAGGAAACGAAATTGAAATCCCATCTAACCACCCTGAAAAGGTTGCTCATGCCCCATCCTGTTGGGCGAAATGTCTGCCAGCAAGATATGTCCAGAACATGCATGAGAACGCGGTGTAGAGTACCTCAGAGTATACGTTGTGATCACAAGCCAGATTCTGCGTCAAGTCATTGCTTCTGCAGTACAAAACCAGAGCGGCATTTTGGAATGGTCATTCAATAATTAACAGCGATCAGGGATGCTGCGCACAAGCTGTCTCGATGCATCAATGTTTGTTGTAGCAAGATCTGTGCTTGAGCAACATTTGTGACCTATTTGGCAACTTTGCAAAAGCCAGCAAGTCTAAGATGATGCTGAACAGGGGGTCCATGGTGCTTTCAAACAGTTTGAAAGCTGTCCCCGCTGCCAGATGCAATCAGGAGCATGTACTGTCCATCCGGCAGTATCACAATGCTGTAATCATTCTCGCCATCAACGCTTGATGCTGAATTTGGGGGCGCCCCTATCCAGCTGATGGGCTGGCCTTTAAAGCCCCATGCTGACACAATTGCCCAAGGGCATTTTCCTTCATGGACTAGCTGCTGTCCCAGCTTCACAGCTTTCTGCACCTGCCATCCCCAAGACACGCTGACAACCGCTCCCCACAACATATGCCAATAGTGGCATTGCTTGCTTGTCAATGGTAACGGATAGGTTGCGCATAAGTGCAACATGACTGGTTGAGGAGCAGCAATAAATGTCAGTCAGCAGGGTGGAGACTACCTGACATGGAGCGACAAGGCCAGTCCAGGTGTTCTTGTGGAGAGCTACTTCCTGCATGTGCTGCTCATCAAGGCTGTGCCAGTCATGACCTGCAATGGCATGCCATGCCTCATGTATCTGCATAGCTGATGTGGACTTCACATGTAAAATTGTTCACACCAGTCGTATCACATGCGGCGCACAGATCATAGGGCTGAGACGTTGTGTGTCAATCTCTGGAGGGTTCAGAGCACAGTAGGTGCATAACAAAGGAGCAATTCTGTGGAAGCGACCATTCACCTTGCAATCCACATGATACACCCCCAATCCATTCATACAGTTCATGCAAGTGATCCATGGGGGTGTTGTCATCTGTGTCTGCATTGTCCCCATGTTTGACAGCAGCACTCAGCGCAATCTGCTGCAGGTAGCTAGCGCTTGGTGCCTGACCCCCTGCTGAGGTTGTCTGTTGGTGCTCATGTGCGATGCACTCTGAGCTGATCAAGCCACTGACTGCTGCAAAATCTATTTCCGCTACATTGTCATGCTGAGCCTTGACACATAGGAGGCGGACTGGCTCCAGACCATGTTGTAAGCGATCTCTTATCTGCAGAAGAGCAATGCAGATCAAGATTGACTGAACTGTAGTGGCACCGTACAGTACATTCTGCAGCGGGGACGGCAGGAGATCTGCTGTTTGCAAAGTGCACATGATGAGTGCTACATGTACCTCACATGAAAGAATCATGCAGACATGACAAAGTGTGTCCTGTACCTGCTCACCCTGTCATGACGGTCATTTCCCGGCTTGAAGTTGGGAGCCAGCAGGTCTGTATCTAAATGAAAATCATCTGCACAACAGTGAGTTGTTACAAGTGCCTGAGCAAACATGAAGTGCCTATTAATTTGTGCAATGTTTGCTGGCGATGCTGTGCAAAATGTCAAAAATGGGATGCAAATGAGCCTGCCTGTCGAGCCTATCCGGCTTCCAGCAATGCCCAGGCGTTGGTACTCGTTTTTGGATACGGTAACATGCAGCTTGCCGTCTGGTGTGCATGCTGCACGTGTTGATCCGTTTAAACAGACGCAAGACAAGGAAGTGTCGTCAATAGCGGGATTGATGAATGCCGGATCCGTGACAATGGCTAAGCTGGCATGTATCGAATAGTAAAATGCTGACAAATCGGGCACAGGGGGTACTACATCTTGCTTGTTCGGCAGCAGAGGCAATAGAAGCTGAACTTTGCGATTGAACGGGTGTTTGCGTATTAAGCTGGCAGCACTGTCAACAGGATGGCCGAAGTGGCTAATGCGCACCCAGAGTTTTGCCCCGAGCTTGTCGCTCATGTCGCGCCATGCTTTCTCACAGCTGCAGTGCTCCGATAGGGCACTCAAGTCAGGCAGGGCGCCTCCAACAGGGCGCTTTTTTTTAACGCTCGAAAAACCGGTATTCAAAAGGCACACACTCTGTGATAGCATGTCGCATTGCATGTTGTGAACCTTTCGAAGTCTGTGATAACTGCGACGTCATGGTTCAAGCCTGGTGGGCGGCTGGCTTGGCCGTTCCAGTGGTGCTGATCAGGGGTTTGGTGACCAACAACAACAAAGCTAAACAGAAGGAGAGTCAGAACGACAGGTTGCCTGCCGCAGTCGCCTTGTGTTCTACTACTCATCATGCCTCGGACCTGATCGGGAATTTGTCGACCCTGATTTCCCATGCCCAGTCGTGACTGTAGATTTGATGGCATCGGCACAGATCCTAGCTTTGTCTGTGAGAGAGTGTGCACCTCTGACAGACTGTCCAGACGTATGGGCGGGTTAGCAAAGGTAAACCCAGAGGCTTTTGATTATCACAGCCGCTGTACCGACAGCTGACTTGTTGCTGACAACCTGACTTGTTGGCATGTTTTAGGATCCTGTGCCAAACACCTGCGTAACTGTCTGCGGAACGTCAGGTAAGGGCAAGCAGTTTGACTGTCAAATGTGGATCGCAGATCTAACTGAGTCATTTGTTCCACAGCAACTGACGCCTGCACAGAAGCATGCCAAAAAACAGTTTGCACCAACATGCTGCAAGTGCCAGCCTGGAATGACTCTTGTCTGCAGCGATGCACAGCAGAGTGCTTGCGAGGCAGGTCTTTCTAAGATGTCAATCGTGATCAGGTCAAACTGCAAAACAAAAATACATCAAGACAGGATGCCTGTCGATCATGAACCAAATGATCATGAAGCACATGTCCGCAACTTTGCATACAGAAGTCGTGCTCAGAAGCTTGTGTTTCCACAGTTTTGCGATTTGATGTGTGTGACTTCATGACGGTGCTTCGAGTGAATGACTGCATGTGACCGTAATTCTGGACAAAAACCTGACTTTTGGAATTACTATTAACAACGTTGGAAGCTGTGTAACTCTAGCACATCACCTGAAAGCTTACACATTAGTCTGTTTCATTCCAGGAAAGCATATATGACACGTTTGCATTCCGGTCTGTTACAAGCACTTTTCCTGCTGCAGTCAGCTGTACATCTTGTGATGATGGGACAGTCCCATCCATCAGATACATCTGATTGTTGCTGTGAACATCCTCCAGCACATATCTATAATTCACCATCATGCCAAAGCTGGAACTGAGACCATTTTGACTCAAGTCTGCACCCCAGTTTAGTCCCCAGACTGAGGCACCATTCCGCAAATGGAAATTTGCGACTGGGTCAAAAGCCAAGCGCCGCCGCCGCACATGTAGCAGATAGTGGGCGCAAAGACGCATCAGCACTGGTCCCCAGTCCTGTATACAGCATGAAACATGGCCTTTGTATCAGGGTTAAAACCAGTAACTTGAACAAGGTGGCAATACACTTATTCACCATCTGGCTATCAGTGTGCTGCTTCAGATAACAGTCTGGCACCCAGATTACACTTTGCCAGCTGCTTTCAAGTGTTGATGCCATGCAGCTATGTGGTGTGACCAGGTTGAGAGCATGAAGTGGCAGAGTTGCATGCAATGGCAGCTGCACATGCTTGCATCATATGCTTTGAACAAGCAAAAGTACATTGACAGACCTGCAAGGAGGATATGCTGTTTTGCTGCTCTCCAATCTGCTCTTGCTGCTGTATCAGGGACAATAGATGCTGTAGAGCATCAGTCATTGTCATGTCATCTGGCATGCCATGTTTGCCTTGGAGCGCTGCTAAATGGTATTTTATCAACAAGACAAATTCTTGCTCTGCCTGCATACAACATTTGGACTGTCCTGATGGACACGCCCCAAATGACTGCCTGTCATGAGACTCCCACAATGCAATAGCAGGACAAACAACAGCTGTGATGCCTGAAATGCTCCCACAGAAGTAACGCACTGGTACGCATTATTATGTGACAAACATACTTTGGTGTGTGGTTGCTAGCGCAATGGCAGAATCAAGGGAGAAACATCCTGCCATCTGACCAAGCTATTGACGTCCCTATGCCATGGCAATGCTGTGTGACTAGCAACAGGCCAATGCCACAAGGCAAGTGCTGCTTGCATGCAGGCTGAGTATTGCAGTGCTTTGTCATACATGGACAATGCTGGGTCCTGTACAATCCTACCTGTTGTCCTCCTTGCTCTAGGCGCTTCAGCTCAGCATCCACTTGCGTATGCAGCCAATTTCTAAAGCCAGGTATGGGCGACAGGGTGATCAGCATCTGCACATTGGGAAACTCTGCCAGCACTCGCTGAGCAACTTGCTTGATCAGAAAATTGCCCAAGTCCACTCCTGCTAGTCCCTGTTGGGTGGAGGAAATGGAGTAGAAAACTGCTGTGTCAGCTTGTTCTGGAGTGGAGGCCTCCACGCTATGTGACTGTGTATACACATCTGCAGGTACGCATAGTATCAACAACAAGAGCACCACTTACATGTTCCAGCAGCTACTTAAATCAAAACACTGCACAAGTCTTATCTGGCCAAGCTGGCTTATTCTGGACGTCATGATAGGGATACATAATGTTCAGACATTGGAACAACCAGTCATTTCAATGTCAGTAGTCACATACCCAGTACTCACAGCGTCAGCAAGTCATCGGGATAGCAATGTGATCAGATGCAGCTTATGGATGTGCTCTCAAGCCAATCAAGTGAAGGCCAAGATCTCAAGGGCCAGCACACATCACAATGAGGCCTGTGCCTTTGCCTGTGGGTGATCAGCCTCTGAGCTTAGAGTGTACATTCAAAGCTGCAATTAGTCACACCACCAGCACAGTCTCACTCCTGGTGAACACAACAGGCTGGTACCGTCGGGCTGATTTGATACAGTGCTGTACCGTGTGTCTGTGCGTCAGCTGTACTCAGTCAGTTTGCAGATTGTTCACCAATTCTGCTCTTGTCTTTTTGTCCAGTTGAAAGAGCGCAGTGCTGCAGCTGTGCTGTGCTGTGCTGTGCTGTGCTGTGCTGTGCTGTGCTGTGCTGTGCTGTGCTGTGCTGTGCTGTGCTGTGCTGTGCTGTGCTGTGCTGTGCTGTGCTCTGCTAGCTATGCTCATGATAGTAAGCTCAATAACACCACACAGGTATCTGATGGTACATGATGGCTAGGCTGTTTTGTACCATACGCATAAACATCCTGAGCTTGGAACCTGATTGTGTTTGAAAGGCACCATGCAGCAGACGTGCAGTGCTTGTAGTGTTTTGCAGCGCTTGGAGCGGCAGTGTGCAATAGACGATGGGGCTCACCAACAGCATCAGGGTGGGCAAGCTGCAGCTGATGAGGGTGGAGGATGTCATTCATGCTGGAGGCTGCCCCCTGCTGCAGGGCACAATGCAAAATGACCAGGGGCTCCTGAGGCATGCTAGGGTGCATGAAAACGTGTACCCTGCATCAAAGGTCCACGAAAGCACCTATTGCCATCAAAGTCTGACTGTGGCGATGGTCTGCTGCAACAGCTGACGAAGGCATCATGCTTTGCTGTTGTGTAAAGCTGTAACTGCTATATGCTGTTCAATAGTGCATCCACCAGTTGTTCCTCAGCTGACAAGTTTATTCTGAAAAGTGGCGGGCAGGCTGGAGGGGATGTCAGATACATGCATTCCAGCCTGAGTTGCAAACAGAGTGATTGATTTGTAATACACTTTGTAAATTGAATAAAGTGGAGAGGACCCCTATGTGAACGCAGGCTAACGATACATACATTTTGTGAATTGGGCAAAGAGGAAAAGATGCTTGTTTGCCCTTTGGGGCCAATGCAGAGCAGGGCACCTTCGCATGGGTCCCAAGCGCTGCTTCAGGTCCTGCCAGCCTTGCATGGGGTGCACCGCCTCATATGTCATCACCTTCTCCAGCAGTGCAGCTGATGAGCTCTCCCAGTGGATAGGCTGCAGCTGCAGTAGGCCCACACTGAACCAGGTAGCTAGAGACTGCCTACATGATGCAATTAATACTTTTTTGAGTTTTTTATTAGAGAATGTATTTTCAACTGTCTCAAAATGTGTTGAATCTCTTTGATTCTTGAAATCATGTAAACAAACAAATGAAGGCATAAAATTTTAGCATGAAACCGTTGAGCTGACTGACCAGAGCAGTGAGAAGGGGGCGTTGCATCCTTTTGTGCAAGGTGTTCTTCAAGCATGTAGTGGTGGGCAAATGCTGAGAAGGTGCAGGGAGGAGGGTCATGCTGATTGGCTATTCAGTGATGTTGATGAAGGCTGTGGCGACCATGTGCCATTGCAGCATACCTGAGGCTGCGATCCAGAGCTCTTAGAGGACCAGCTGTTGCAGGAGACTGTTTGACTGCCTTTCTCACATCTGCCCTCATGTCCACCAGAAATTTGATGCCTGTATGCCAGAATACAGTGTGCAATGTCATTTTTGGGGTCGATGCCACAGGTGTGCCACAGCATTGTGTAACAGCATGGCTGGCATGACTGAGGACAGTAGCACAATACTTGTAAGCAATCAAGAGGGTTGATGCAAGTTGTACCATTTGGTTGATTGCTGAATGGTAGGAAGAGGTTGGTGTACAATGGTTGACTAGCCTCCTGAAGCTGTTCCAAGCTCCTGAGCTCTGCTTCTTCTCCCCTGCCTGCATTTTGGTGTGATGCTGCTAGAGAACATGCTGTGAGTAAGCATGATAAAAAGCATTGACGACAAGGACAGTTCGTGTGCAACATTGGCACCTGTCAGGGCTTACTTGCAGCCTCTTTCCAGCTTTTGACTGCTCTATTCATGTTTGCTTCTGCACACAGTCAGGTTATGTCGGCTTTGCAACCGCTTTTTGCGTACAAGAGAGAAACAGACGCTGTCAAAAAGTCACCTTGCACACCAAACTCTTGGCATAGCAGCTGAAAGAGCTTCAATCTGTCACCAGGACTCATGGTCCTCTGGTAGACCTGGACAAATGTTGAAACCAGCTGCTCTGGCAACACACCTGACACCCTTCCCTGCCTCACTCTGATAGCTGTGTGCAACAAGTCTCTGATGTCCTCAGTTTTCCACTTCGGCTTGGCGCTTTCCGTCTGCAAACTTCCTGCATGCTCCTGACCGGTATCCCCAAGCAGACCTTGCCAGTACTGCAGTAACTGCTGTCCATTGCTTTGTTCAGCCTGAGGCTCGTCGCTGCTATAGCGTGCGCTTCCATTGGCAGGATGTTTCACGTGCCCCAATGACGGCACCTGGCCAAAAGACACGTCTGCTGAGACAAGCTGGCGCCAAAGGCACGAGGTCGGAAGACGACGCATGCAGTGCTGATCATCGGCAGGTCATGCTGCTGATAAGCTGGAGCATCAAGTACTTGCTTCAAAAGTTGTGCAGATCCAGATGTGCATTTCAGCCGCAATGTGCAGCAGCATGTCGCCGTGCTCTAGTTTGCTTGGCTGTCAGAAATGACTACAAGTTTGACCGAACGGGGGGGGATTCAGAGGTCAACAAGTATCGTCCTCTCAATTGCTTGCCTCATGCAAATTGCCAGAACCCCACAATTCAGCTGTCTGCAGTCAAAAAGCATGGGGCGGGCCAAACTTTGCCAATTTGTCTGGAGGTGGTTGTGCTGTGTGCACAACTCCAACTTGTTGCACTAGAACCAGGAATCTGCTGACTGGCAACCTCTACCTCTGTCAGAGGTGAGCTTGGCTTTGCAGCAAGCCTTTGTTCAACGGACTCTTGCTACTGGCTCGCTACTTTGCAGGCACAAGCTGGTATTGCACTGGCCAACGTCACGGCACATGTGCGTCTGTTACAGTCATGAGTTCCAACAACTTACCATATGTTTAGCAAGCCCTGAGCAAGTGGTAATAATATTTCAAGGTCTGCTTCCTCAGCGCTGCACCTAACAAGTTCAATCAGGATAAAAACAAAACAAGCGTTCAGGTTGCAATTCTTGTAAGGCTTTGAGGGCCGCTTCTGCAGTTGTAAAGCCGCCATGCAACAGGCCATCTACATATACCATCAGTGAGTCTGTAGGCATAGCAGGCCTTGACAAGGTCATGCCCAACTGCCAGAGGTCATCTGTGAAGACAAAGGGTCTGTTCCTCAGATCCACATCTGATGGCAAGCTTGGACCACTCCAGAACACCAATTCGCCATTTCTTCCAGCCAGCTCCCAATCAATCGGGCAAAAGCCTGTTTGAGTCTCGACAATGTTGTCCTCTCGCACGTCTCGGTGGACAAAGCCTTCTTTGTGAATCACTGCCAAAGTGGTCAGCATGCACTTGGCGAGCTTCAATAGTCGCGGCAATGTCATGTTGTAGACCTTGCAACCAACAGGGATCAACTGCAATGTCAATGAGCCATTCACAGGGTCCTCCTTTGCTAGGTCTACATTGTGAGTGCCAACCTGCACCACGTTTCCACTGGCTTGTTTCAATCGAGTGACGCAGGAACAATCAAGAACATGGCCAAGTCAGCCAGAATCACCTCCGTAGTGCGTACCTTCATCGCAGATGCCTTTGATGTTGTTGGCAAGGCTTTAGCATGCAGCAGCCTGTAAGTGTCCACAAGCGTTTTCAGGTGTTCATTGGGAACCACCACCTTCTTCTCAACATGGTCCAGCCGCACTTTGATGCGCGTCTTATCTGACACACCTGCCGAAGGAAATATACGGCTTGTTTCTAAATGCCATTGTGCAGAAGAGTATGGTGACATGCATGGCTTTCATGACGTTCATGCTCTTGTGCACCACAAAAAGGCATGGTGCAACAACCACAACCAGACTATACCTACAAGTAGTGACGACTGACAAGTAATACAAGTCATTTTCTCGACAAAGCTGGCTGATGCCTTACCTGGATATGGGCTGTCACGAAAGAAAGTAGAGTTGATAGCAGAGGGCGGTCCAGGGGGCAACAGATGCATGTGATCCACTGTTCTGACCCAGCGGACGATGTTGACAATTAGCTTGAGCATTTTCTGGCGACCAACTTTGGTGCTAAACTGCATACAAAGTGCAATATTACAACAAGACAATTGGGCATGAAAATGCAATAATGATGTGGTGCACGCAGAACTCTGATAGATGATGGTGCACTTGATGCAACCACAGAAGATGAGTGACAAGCCATTGACCTTGCGAGGCATTTGCTGGCAAATCCGAGTGACTTGCTGGAAAACAAAATAAAGCAGTTATTGTGATTCTCACTGTGAAACGAGGAACAACAGTGGTAAGCCTTGCTGCGCCACCGACAGGAAGAGCTTCAACTTGTAGTGATGTGCCAGCAGTGGCTATGAGCAAAATGTAACCAAGGCGCCCAAACATCATCATGTTGCTGGCTTGGTGCTTTTGCACCAGCTCTACACGTGCGTTTTCCATCTCTGCATCTGATGCTTTGTCCTCACCCCCCACGACCATCACATTTTGAAGGAACAACAGGAAGTCACGCTTGTGACCCTCCTGCATGATGCTGATGTCCACAATATTCCTATGCTGTGCATGAACCCAAGTGAAACAGCAGGGCAACAATACAAATACTGAAGCAAGTCAAAGTGCAGTCAGAGCTTTACCTGCTGCTGTCCAGCGGCACAGAGAGCAGTTGGCAGATGAATTCTGGCAAGCCAAATCCTACTGCTTGCCAAAATTGGGTGTAGTAAAGCTCAGTGGGTCGACCAAGAGGAAGGGGTAATGAGAGACCAAGTACGCATCAGGAACAGGTATTTTGGTCTGCAGCTCTGCCTCAAGCATGCATTGGATGCTTGCAGCATGAAGGCTGGTAACGAAAACTGATTCCGGGAAGACAGGGCACAGTTGATTGGCAACCTCTTCTGTTGCATCCACTACAAAGTGCTGCTGTGAAGGGCCTGCGCGCAAACACCGACTTGCTCAACAGCAACTCCTCCCATCACAAGCAACGCTCAGTATGTCCATCAAACATCGTCAAAAGCAACCCCGCAAGCCACAGAAAGGCTGAGAGGCTGCATTGAACATCTTCAATAGTTTTGTGAAGATGCAGGCAGGCTGATTATGCCTCAAACAAAGCCGATGGGCTGTGTTGATTCTGCTCTGCTGCTGCGTGATACCTGCTAGACATGCTGTGAGATCAACAGCAACCCCCTCAAGCCACAGGAGAGGCCGGGAGGTTGCATTGACTAATCTCAGAAGTACGGCTAAGATGCGGACAAATTGTGATGCAAAGCCAAAAGCTGAAGCCACAATCAAGCCTTGAAAGCTGCTTTGAGTGGGCTCAATGATTGTGCTGGTGAGGTCAACATGGGGTATGATGTGGACTTGAAATGGTTCTCATAGACAAGCTCACCAGCATTGGACTTTGGCAGGATGTTGTATGTGAGTTCTTCAGCTGGTTTGAAGCTTTGCATGCTATACCCGCTTTCATCAGCATCCAAGACTGTGAAATTCCCGGCCTCTGCAGGATCCAGTTCCACCTCCACCAGCATAGCATCAAACTTGTGGAGCACGCTCTGGACCTTGACCTTATTGCCAGCAAAGAGGGCAAACTGGGAAGAAGTGTTGCTGATACAGTCTTTGAACTTTGCATGTTGACATGTCATCACGCAATTCAGGGAGCTCTGCATAACAAAACTGTAGCAACTGTAGCAACTTTCCTCAGTGCAATTTTCTGTAGAACACGTGTCTGCGCACAGATGCTCACGAAATCACTCGGTGCGACACCTGGAAAGCCTGGACGCCAGGCACGTGGTGCGGGTCAAACAGAACGTTCTCTGAAACTCTCACAACAACAGTCCGTTCAGCAGATGAGACGGCAACAAGCTCTACAGTGACCTGTCTGTTACAAGACAGGCCAGGAAAATGTGATACGCTTCAGGCCAGGCCTTCTGGTGTCACCTGCTTGTATCTGTCGTGCAGGCTGACTAGGCGACGGGGTTGCCTAAGCTGTCAAAGGGGCATGGTACACTTTGCGTCTACGCCAAGGAGAAATTCAGGTTTCACAGAAAAAAGAAGCAAAAAAGAAGGTTACAGCTCGGCCGTGCGTTCACGCTCTGCGCTAATTTTTATCAAGGACGAAAGAAAGGATTAAAGAAGAATTAGGACAAAACGACCAGATTAAGATTGACGTTTCTTCGTCGTTATTACACCTCAGATATACAGTTCCTAAGACAAATTCATTGTCTTAGTGGTATGTATCCGATGACCAATTCCCGAAACTGCACTTGTCAGCAAAGCTCGGTAAACTGTCAGGATCAATGTGTACGTACCGGTATGATAGGGCCAATGCAAAATATGTCGGCAAATATGCATGAGTGTCGTATGCATGTCAGAAGTATTGCATTACAACTGCGGCTGGCTGAGTGCTGACACATTGCAAGCTGTCGGCTGTAAAGAAATCTGAGGCTGAGCTTAGGTCAAACTGATAGCAGCGCTGCCGGCCACGAGCTCAGGCACAAAGCATATAGGTCCGTCGCAGGTTGGAGCAGTGTTTATACCTATATCAGCAGAGTGGATACATTAATTAATCTTATAAGACATTCATTTGCAGAGCTTGGAAAATGCTGGATCATAAAATATTGCATCGAATACAGTTTGGAGTTATAACTTAATTAGGCAGGCTGCGCAATGCATTTACATGAATCTCAGAGGGTATATTTTACAGTCATGGAGGGTAAAATCGCTGACTGACAAATGGTGAGACAACAATGATAGCGTTCGTTGCTGATTGGTGGATTGAGGTCCAGAGTTGTGCCAGAGTGGAGGCAACTGTTGTTACATGCAAATAGCAGTATCAAACTTCAACATCGACTGCGGCACCCTTGTTCAAGCATCATGCACATAGCATTGCCAACACCCAAGATACACAAGATGCATCCCTCATTTGCCAACTTGCTTCAAATTGAGCATGATAACTTTCAGTACAATAATTTCAGTTCGTTTTTCATTTCATGACCAGTACAAAGATGTTGATGCTGAAAAATCTAAGCACTAACACAAATTCACACTTCTCTACCTACAACCTGCTGAAGCGAAGAGAGGGCGGGAGGGGCTACTATTGTCCAATGCCCTTTACGCTGGGATTCATGCGCTGAGAAAGCCTTGGCAGAATCGTTTTGCTGCCAGGCTTGACAGAGGTTATTGTTTGCCTCCTACCAAAGCCAGAAAGTCTGAAGACAAAGTGGTTGCTGCATTCTCTGCAGCTGAATCAGCTTTTGCTTTTTTCTGACCATATGTTCGCAAAACCTTCCTGTGACGGTCAGTTGGCTCTGCTGCTGATTTCTGCTTGCTGAAGGTCTCACCAGCACCAGCTGCCGGTGGTTGACTAGCATCCTGTTGCCCAGCTGCATCTTGACTGACATCCTCACGCTGCAACATACAACAAACATAAACACTGTGGGCCATGCAGCAATGCTGTCTGGTATCTTATTACACATGAGCTGTTGCGGCTAACCTTGAGTGCAACCATGTCCATGTTTTTGAGAGGGCCTGCTGCAGCGTCTCAGAGTTGACGTGACACAAACAGCAGGTGATCACTGATCTACAGCTTCGATCTCACACACTCTCTCTTCAACAAAAGAAAGGCACTCCTGAGAGGTTTGCATCGCACAGACTGGTGCAATGCTGATGATGGAGAGATCAAACACACCTTGCGTTTACGCTCTTTCATGGCCGCAATGCCCTTTGCCTTGTCAACCTGGCCCATGTAAAAGTCACGCTCACGCTTCGCCGCTGAAATCTCTGCAGCTAGCTTTTGCTCCCTGACTGCATTCTGATAAGCTGCACAGAGCACAGACCACAGTCAACACGGTGTACAACGGGAAAGCCTTCTTGTGTGCAGATGCTGTTGATCCTGCATCAACATTCAGTAAATTGATCAGCGATCAACTTGAAAGCCAGACACAAAGTACAGAGTATAGCAGCGGTGAAGAATACAAATGCAGCGAATAAAGCGGTCTCTATATATGAAATGCAGCTATCATGAGGATCATTACATGCGGCAACATCTGTGTGCGGCATTGTTGCATCAAATCAGCTTCACAACAGGCTGTACCTATCTCTTCTGTCAGATGGTCCCATTTGAGCTTTGGTAAGTACTTGAGGGACCACAGATCATAGTGGTACGCTGAGCGGCGCTTGCCACCCATCTGGTTGCCATTCAGCATAGCAGCAACTTGCTTGGCAACAGCCTTGTCGTCAAATTCAACCCAGCCTTCAGTGAAGTTCTTGCCAGTATTGCCGCCTTTCTGCTTGCGCTGTCTGCGCAAAGCAGGGTCTGCAGCATAGTGCTGTTATCAGGCACAGCAGTGCATCTGCATTCAGGGTTTTTACAGTCTTGTTTGCTGTTCTGTACCTGTCACAGCCACTTTTGCAAGCAGCTGCTAGGATGGACATGTATTGTACCAGCAGAGCTTTACCTTCAGGTGCACAGTACAATCTGCCAATGGAACCATACTGTTCTAACAAGTGCCTTAGCTTCTGTGGTTTCTGCGCAAATGCTCAACACTGAGTGTCTGCCCACGACTCGTACACGGCAACCACACAGCTAAAGGACTCAAGTGATATACGGACCATGTGAGGGGGTATGCGACTGACATAGACTATGCCCCTCCGCTCATACTGCTTTTGAAGCTTCTGCAGTTTTTTGTTGTGCAGTGGCTCCTCTGCTTTGTCGACAGTCGCAGCGACCTGGTCCGGCTCCGGTTCCGCTGCCATCTGGGCAACTCGACGTTCCTGAGTGAATCGACACAGACTAACGATGACCTTGCGCAAGGTTGCGTTTGATGAACGCTTGTCGATGGCAGTCGAAACCCTAAATAGCATTTTGAAATGGTTCAGAGAGGAGACAATGTTACAACTGTACAATCGATGAGCTGAGTTATGACGTGATCAGATGCGTGATCAGATGCGCAGTGTTGACCACAAGCATTTGACTCTGCCTCTCCATCTCTGCTTCTCGTTCTTTTGATCCACGTTCTAGGCACATCAAGATGTCCGAAGTTGATGGTGTCGTTTTTGGAGCCGGTGGCGGCGTTGGTTTTGAGTGCGTGCAGCACATGCTGAGCAAAGGTCAACGTGTTCGAGCTGTTGTGCGCTCTCCACAGAAGTATGCTGATAAGTTCCCCAAGGATCCCAAGTTGACCTTTGCACAAGGAGGTGCGGATCAGCCTGACTGCCACAAATAGTCCTGCTTGTGTTTGGCACAGCAAGCCTGCGTCAGCCTAATGTATTTATGGCGTTCTACAACAAAGGCATACGCTTTGCACAGATGTCACGATTACGGAATCTGTCAAGGAAGTCATGAAGGGTGCCAAAGGGGTCATTTTTGCTGCATCTGGCATGACCTTCTGGTCAGCGGCTTCGGTAGATTTTCAGGTATGTAACAGCTGGTTGAGTGCTAGAGCTTTCAAGGCTGCAATGTGACATTAGTGCATAAGGCTGATTTGACACCAACAATGCAAACTGCATACCCAGCAAGGACAGCATGCAGGGCCTCAAAAATGTAGCAGATGCTGCCACTCAAGACCAACGAGTTGTTGTGGTTTCATCAGCGCTGGTTTCACCAAAGAACAGGTAGCTTTTGCATCATGCCAGTGTAGCTCACTTCACATTGAGTTCAGAGCAAAGTCTGATTGGACTTCTGGCCTCTTTTACAGGTTGAACCCAATACGCATCATACTGAACAATATCAGATGGAGTCTCATGGACAACAAGTTCAAAGGTAGCTCACCTCACCCCATCATGTTGAGCAAGCCACCTGCATTTGTACCTCTGCATGCTGCAGGGGTCCACAATGCTGTTAACCCAATATTGAATGCAGGCGAGTGCGCCCTGAGAGACAGCGGGAAGTCATTTACAATTGTCCGTCCTGGCCACCTTCTGAATGAGCCGGCAGGCCAGCATCGCCTAATCACAGGCAAGCAGGGCTGATCCTGGTGAACACAGTTGCTGCATGAGAAGCCTGTTTGTTGGTCTAGTGTTCTGCTAGGATCAAGCTTGATGTCAGCATTGTGGGATGTACATTGCTTAGCTCCATTGCACTCGGCATGTACCGACAGCAGACACCATGATTGCTTGGTTGCAGGCATCTCGACCAGGTTGACGACACTAAAGAGGATCATGTTGAATGCAGGTCAAGGAGATTCCAAGGCGCCTGGAGCAGTGGCCAGGGCTGATTTTGCTGCAGTTTGTGTCGCTGCAATCACAGCCACAGCAGCTGACAAAATCACCTTCGAGCTCGGCGCAGACAAATCGCAAGGAGCAGCACAAGGTCCCATTGCAGACACATTTAGCAGCCTCAAGCAAGGTGTATACCAGTAAGGGCATGCTGCTGCTTCCTAGTTGGTGACATGACAATGGAGGGCTTCAGCGCAGTGGCTACAGACTGCAACAGAATGCAAAGCCAGCTGCAGGCAGTCCCTGCTGAGCAAGTCACCATCCTGACTTGTGTACATACCATAAGCTTACATAGCACGCACATAGCATGTGTGTCAGTGCTCAGACAGCGTGCCTAGTGACATGAGAGGCACATCAGTCTGCTTGATGAAGAACCCCAGGGGGAAGAACTGCTTTGGGTGGACAATGTGTGCAGCTGTTGAGTTCAGCCAACAGTGGTCCTGTAGTTGCACATGCATGCAGGCCAAAGGTGGTGTAGTCATACGCAGGCTGAACAAAAGTCTGCTAGTAGCTTGCTGTATGTACACATATGTGCGCAGTATGTGTACTAGCAACTACGAATTGAGAAAACATGGAAAGTGCCTGTACAAGACGTACATGTAGTGAATCAAGATACACGTGTTTGTCAGCATGAACTTCATTGTTCATCCTTCCAGCCAAGGCTTCCAATAGCCTGGAGTCTCAGGACAACAAAACAAGATAAGTGTAATGGTACGGGATGCTACAGCTTGCATAGCTTATGATCCAACTGCTGCTTACTTCTCCTGGTGAACAATTGGTATGTTGCATTAACACCTAATTGTCAGCAGCAAGACACAGGCCATGGCTGGCACACTAGCAGGACTGCTGCTGGCCAGCATTGCTCACAATGTCACCTTTGCAGACAGCTTGTTCTCAGTAAAGCATGCTGCATTGCTGGCATTGAAGAAGCAATGACACAAACAACGTATTGGGGTCTGGACATACAATCCCTATCGCCAAGCCTGGGTCTCAAACACTTCCAAGACATTCATGTCTGGATCTCGAAAGAACACTGCTGCTCGGCCAGATTTGCTTTTGGTGTATGCTATATCATTGGACATTAGCCGCTGCTCAACAGGCTGAATGGAAGCTACACCCACACAGACATGTCGGTCTTGGCCACCATGATCTGGTCTGCCTGAAAGTGGGTCAGGATTTGGCAGTACCATGAGATGCAGCATTTCAGGCCCTAGCCAGAGCCACAAGCCATCATATGGAAGCTTTTTGTCAGGGCGGTCCGTGTTGATACTCAAACCTGTGTGCATGAATGTTGTGTGACCTTTCTTTGATTTAAACAACAGAGGTTGTGAAGTATGTGCACTTGCCTAGAGTGTCACAATAAAATGCTTTAGCTTTCTCCAAGTCTTTGACCAGTAAACCGACATGGTGCACCCCATGAAACTCGATCTTCTCTGCAAAGACGAGCATACATTGATGTGCCATCATTCCTTACGTCAGCATAACAGGCCTGCTTTTACATGCCAATATGCACCTTGTTCTTGTTCGCCAGATATTTTCGCTGTTTCGACGGTGCTGTTGGCGCTAGACGCCTTGACATTCGCACTCTGAGTAGAAGAGGGGCTGCGCAGAAAGCGTAATAATGGCTTGGGACTGTTTCGATGCACAGATCGGAAGGGGAAGTGTCTCAACTGGCAAGCTGAGAGATCAATGGAGGCACAAGCGGGGGAACAAGGCACATGAGCAACCGTGAGCATCATGACGAGCCTCGAAGCGCGTTGAGACAGGGCGACGCGAAAAAATTCCGGTCAACCGCATTCGCATTCGCTCAGGCTTGAATGACTCAGATCTCAGAGCCCTGCTCATCGCTCAGAGCCTCAGTGAGCAGCAAGGGTCTGCCGGTCGCTCGACGCAAAAAACAGGGCGCACAAGACAGTGTTGGGAAGGCTAGCCCAGCCAGCGTCAGCGCACAGCGTCACGGCAATGCTCAGCAGGGCCAGCAGCTACTTTTTACCCCGCTCGCCAACCCCGGGGCCTGCGGACAGCGGCTCCGGAGGCACCATGCCTTTCCAGGGCACGCGTGGGGCTAAACGATCTGCAGTATCCGAGGATCTGGTACCCGCTACTGCCCCCGCGACAAAGCTCCACAAGGACGCCAGCGGGGATG
>JAABUK010000436.1_pt1 | contig 88307 bp, 88 predicted proteins | sample 5559141 | NCBI WGS metagenome assembly JAABUK01 (sample SAMN10711869, study PRJNA513367) | rock metagenome | isolation source: Antarctica rocks | place: Antarctica: Victoria Land, Pudding Butte nord | collected 2016-01-03
TCAGCAGATGTCGCATCGTTTAGAACATTATCTCCGCAGGTATGGACATAGCTGGAGCTGGTGTGGTATCTCCGCTTTGGCCAGGATTTTTGAAGATGGCTTAGCAAGATCTTTCCAGAGCAACCCCAGAAAAGCACCCGACGCATGAGAATCGTGCTTCTGGAAGTTGGGATAGCAGATTGCCTGCAGAGAGCGTAGCCATCTTTCCGATAGCTTGCTAGGTGATGGTACACTTGTTCCAAAAGCAGTCCTCCAGACCGTGGCAAAGCGCAAGGTGCTCACAAGCACAGTTGTTGTCTCTCAATTCCCGCCCAAACCCTCGGCGTATATTTCCTCAAGAGCTTGTGGGCTGGAATAGGCCCGTCCGGGAACGGGACTGTGCCGTGAAGAAACATATCGGGGAGACCGAAAAGAACCAACATCCTCATAAGACTTTGGCCGTACAATGGTGTTCTGCTCGCAAAGAATTGCCGAAAGAGACTTTGACCTACCAATGAACAAGCACACCCCCTCCCCCATCTAGGCCCTGTTGTATGAATGCATTACTTGCCGGGAAGTGTTCAAGGATGTTCTCGTCTTCGACGTCATCGACCTCGACTACATGGTGTCTGAAGTTCACGAACAGGTCGTTATCAAGGGGCAAGCGCAAGGCAGACACAACGTGTGTGATGTTGGCATTCTTTAGGGCTTCTTTCCGCCGTAAAGAGAATAGTCTGGTCACACATACTCCTATATTAGCTCGGTCCTTACTTTCGTCCGCACAATCACGATACGCACCCTCCAATATAGAGATTGGCATCCCCCTGCAAGCGATCTAAGGCCATAACGTAAACATTGAAATGAATTCGATGGGTGGGTGGTCGAAGCGAAGGGATGTTGAGCCTTGACGACTCATTGGACGAACCGGTGGACCTCAGCCTTGGCGAACAGGGACAATTGAAAATCTCAGATCTCCAACCTCAGGCAGAGTCACTGCACAATGCCTATCGCAACAGCATCTCACATCATTATTCACCTGACACAACCATGAAGTACCATTAGGATCTCGAGCAAACACACGGTAGGGAAGGTGTCATCTCATTGGATGCACTGCTGGCCGCCTCAGCTTTAATGGCATGCGCCATCTCGTCTGGTGCCTGTCATCATTCGTCAAATGTCGTACCCCGCTCTCGGACTCTGTGGATTGTTGGGTCTAGGAGGAGAAGGATCCGTAGTGAGTTTGCATTCATGCTCATTGTCCCTGCCCATATCCTCCGGAGTTAATCCAGGTGTTCTATCTTTCAATTGCTTCACGGTATCGACCTGAGACTGTCGGCGTCAGGCTATCTCTTTAGTGCAGGGGAAACCCCACGGTAACCTCCTAGGGAAATTTGAAACCGCTCCGCCCTTCTTTCCGTGCTTCTAGAAGGATTCGGCGAGCCTCACCGTTAGGGCTGGAATGTGGGGGGTGGGCTTGTCCATGGCACACTCAAAGGAAGAGTTATTATCTCGTGATCACTTCGTCTTCGTATCTTGGAATCTCCCCATCTGTGCATCGGAGCATCCTGCCACGGATCTGTCGCTCTCTGCCCTAGCTGAAATGTACGTTTCGTTACCGTGCAGACACCATCAGGCCTACCCGCTCTTAGCCATTGGTCAATATGCCCATCGTGCTGCGCACTGCCTCAATCCATCGTCTACATTCTGCTTGGCGTGCATGAACGATTACAACAAAGGTCTTACTGATGTAATGCACGGACTGCCTGTGGGGTCTTAGCTGTGTCGGTATGGCTAGGAGACAGTGCAGCAACTGAATGGGGGCGATCCGAGGTAGTGTTTGCTCGATTCGATGCAGTGCGAGGATTTGCTTCAACAATATCATCACAGGATACCCTGTATTCGCGATGACTTAAATCCTTCACAGCGTTCATTCCCATGTCTCATCCCCAAGGATTGCGATGCGTCTAATAAAACACCTTCTATAAGAGGTCGGTCTTCCGGAGGAATGTATGCGCAACTCCCAACACCATCCGCCTTCTACCTGAGTCTCTCAACCTACAGCTCGCTTGCTCCCATGTCATCACTCTCTCAGTAGCCTTCTCTGACACGCTCATTCGATCGTTCACGATCTCTGGGAACAAATATCGTCATTGTGTCTCTGCATGCTCAATCGTACGCTGCTATTATGTTGGTGAAAATTGGTACGCACTCCGTTCCTATCCTTCCATGAGGCAACTGTTTCCAAAGAACGGTTATCATTGCAGGCGTCTACCGCAAGAACAAGTTTCATAATCCTATGACATAGCACCAAGGTTGCAGAATACGGCGTCCTAGAAGGATCCAGACCTTTGAGTGGGAACACCGCTAGAGCATCCTCGGGGGTGGGCGGGACGGTACTTAGACAGGGCTCAGGATGAAGGTACTATGAGATTTTCTTCGACCCATAGCAACAGTGCACCGGGGGTTACATCAAGATCTCTCGTGGCGGGCAGTCTGACAGCTCTAAGGCTATTTTAATCGACGGCGTGAAGCATCAATCAGCTCTGACAGCAATTACTGTCAGCGTTGTCCTTGAAGAGGAAAACTCACGGCTTCGCTCCGTTGTGCGGTGCGTACATATAAGCGCAGAAGCTGATTAGCGTAGGAATTGTATCGCACAGGTGCAACATTGACTTCCTCCGATACGAAATCCTCCTAATCCTTTGTTCAGACCGCACAGCTCCGTGACCCCGTATTAGTAGGGAACTCTGGTGTATGTTATGCGGGTCCCGACTATCCGAGGTCATGGCTCGATACTACATAGGGCTAATGCAGTGTATGCAGCTCTAACTTACTGCGTTACGACCCTGACGACGTCTCCATACCTTTGCATGAGACAAGCATTTCCTTTACGCACCCGTGGCACCATTTTTTTGCCAACAGCTTTAGCGTCTCCCTATAGGGCTCATCATGGCGGCTTCCGCTTGGAGCGATCCCTCGCCTCTTTCGACCATGGGAGTAAACGCTTGACCTGGATGCCCCTTGTTCATGACTTTGGGCATACGACGGTACAGCAGGAGGAGATCCTGGCCATGATGGTTAGAGTGGCCTCGCCGGCGATCCGTTAGGACGGTGAAGCCAGCGGGGAGGGGTAATCATATTGTACCTTAGCAAGCCCGAAACTTAGCTCAGCCCAGGGTACACATAGGGCTGATCCGCGTCCAACGGGTATTTGACCGAACAGAAGCCCCGCCTCTTTCTGTGGATGGTTTGGCTTGGGAGTAGACTGGCATACATAATTTGCTAGGGCTTGCTTTTTCGAAAAGTCGAGTCGCCGTAGCTGGCGCCCAAGCAGCCCTCCAATCATCTGTTATCCGTTGTTCCTCCCATCTCCAATGGCTACGTCGTCTTCGTGACATTGTCAATTTCCATTCGTGTCTGGCTGTTCGGTGTGCCCGTGCGATTTGGTTGGATAGAGTCTTTTTCGCCTTCATTGTATTCGACACTTATTGCCACCACCTTCGAAGCCAAAATTTCGCAATTTAGACCTTGACGACTATTTACGATTGCATATGTTCAGCGTGGCAATTTTCCGTCCTTATGGATTGCAGGCGCGTTACATCGCCTCCTTCAATTCTTGTACATGAGCATCATGACAACCATGGCCGAAGACCGTCCACCAGTCGGTCAGCCGGGATGCCCTTTTCATCACGACCCCCTGTACCAATGGCTATACCAAATTCGAGACACGACCGTCCTCCGCCTCCTCTACCTCCCCCAAGATTCATTGACGACCTCACTGCCGGCAGTGACCCAGGATGGGCTTGGGGAAACGATCGCAGTGGGGGGTTTGGCCAAGCCATGGGAACTCCCACGACTGGATCGAATTTCCCGAAGAGCTGGACTAGAGAAATGGAAGACAAGAGGCCGGCGCAGCCACCAGAGCGGCCGCAATACATGAGACGGGATAGCTCGACGTCAACGGTCCGGTCGCCTACGCATGCGGACAGGAGGCACCAAGACTTCTCGAGGCATCAGGATGAAGGTTATTACAGTCTATCGGGGCCGAGGACGAGTGCCATGAGTCAGCAGTCAGTATACACGTTGTTTTTCTCGGTCCTCCGCTGTGCAGTTCCCAGTGAAGTAAGAACAAGTCACGCACTGCCTCAAAGCGTCTTCCAGCCACTCATTATCCCCTTCGTGCTTCTGCCTCAAGCAAGACTACACTGATTAGAAATTGCACAGCTAACAGTGATGTGGGTTAGATTACATGGTGAGCGACAATTACAACAACGCAATACCAAGAGCTCCTCTCAGACTTATGACAATAAACTCCTGTCCAAACTGGGCAAGCCTAGGACGCCCCCACGAAATTCATCCATTGGTAGCCTCGATAACTCACCCACTTCAAGTCTTTCTTATCAATTGAGTGGGAGGCATCCAGATCAGCTCAGATCTCTGTCCTTTCCCAACAACTCCTGCAACAGCGCATATTCCAATAGCGTATCTTCCAACAGTGCATATCCGGATCATCCCCCAATCAAACAGGAACCTTCCGATTATGGCGGTAGTCCGTTGTCAAGGCCAATGTCTCCCGGCTCAATCACGTCTGCAAGCGAAAGAAACTTCACAAACTGGCGAAATCAAACATTTGAGGGCAGCACTCCATCTTCTACTACCGGCTCTGAACAATACCCGCAATATCCCCAGCGGTTTCCATCTTCGACAAATGTATTGCGACAGCAAAAGTCCCGCCGGTCCACTAATGGATCGCTCCTATCAAGCTATGATGAGTCAGCAGCATCATCGCTGAAAAATACCTCTAGTAATACTAGTGCGCGAATTAGTCCTTTGAAACGGGAAGATTACGAGCAAGGCATGTTTTCAGATACAGACTCGGCTGATTCCACCTTCCGCATGGAAGATTCTGTTCGACAACTACACCTCGACGATCGCGTGCCACTGACTTCGGGCAAACCAAACCTGCACTCCATCCCATATCATCACTCTTCTTCACATCCCTTTCTTCATACATCGCGTTCACGGCCAGGCATGAAGCGAAAGCAGTCCCAATCGCCGCCTCCCGACTTGTCGGGGGCGCATGCAGCTAACGCGCAACTGCTCGCTGCCGCGGGGATGAATATCGACCTGTATCGCAACAATTCACAGCATCCTGCGCAACGCCTGTCCCCAGTGCATCATTTCAGTCAAACTCAAGGTTCAATTTCCTCACAATCATCTGCTGGGCCTCGCAACAACTCACACGCGTCGTCTGCAGGGTTGTCTGTCGGCAGCAGCATCACAAGCCTCGACCAACACTCACCAGGTACCATTTCCCCTTCGTCCGAGCAACAAACACAACATTATCAGCAACAGAACGATCAAGATTCCCCATACGTCACTTCGCTTGCGACGAACCAAGGTCCATCAGATACGCATTCTCAGTCCCAACAACAATACCCACAAGCTCCTCTAGACACCTCATCCGATCCATCCGTCGACTCCAAACCACAAATAAGTCAAGGCCAACGAAGAAACACCGGACCAAATATGCAATCAAATGCTTACATATGTGCATGCTGCCCAAAAAAGCCCAAGAAGTTTGAGACTGCGCAGGAGCTGAGGTCAGTGGTCGTAGCCTTGTTAGAAAGGTCCTGCAAAATGCTTACTGTTCCATCGCAACTAGAAACCATGAAGCTGAGAAGCAATACTCGTGTACATTCTGCACCAATCGCTTCAAAAACAAGAACGAAGCAGAGCGTCACCAAAACTCCATTCACCTTCGCAAGCAGTTCTGGTCCTGCGCCACTCTCAATGGCAGTTACGACAATGCTTTCTATCCTTCTACCTCTATTCCGCCTGCGGACAATAGTCCTGCCCAACAACCACCTCCCCCTCCTCCAAACCAGATTGCTGCTTTTGATACATGTGGCTACTGTGGTGATCAATTTCCAAACGACCCACAACCCGACTGGGACGCGCGTGCTACACATCTTACCAATCAACACAAATTCGGCGAATGCAACCAGTCGAAGAAGTTCTTCCGTGCTGATCACTTCCGCCAACATCTTAAGCATAGCCACGCCGGCACCAGTGGGAAGTGGACAAACATGCTAGAGGCAGCTTGCATGAAGGAAGAGCCTAACCCGACACCTCAGGACAGCTCACAGTCACCAGGTGCTCCAGTCGCAAACATGGGTATGGGTCCTGGTATGGGGCAGGCAAACATGAACTTAGGTCAGAACATGGGCCAGAATGTGGGCCAGAATATGAGCCAAGCAAACATGGTGAATATGGGCCGAACGACTATGGCCCATCCACAACAAAGCATGGGCCAAGGCAATATGAGCCAACATCAGCAGGGCATGTCGCAAGCCGCTATGGCACAGCAAGCGCAACAGATGGCACAAATGGATATGAGTAACATAGATCCCAACATCGGCTTGCACCAAATAGGCAACCTGGCTCCCGTGGGAAACATAACCAACATGGCAGTTCCGGGCCGAGAAATAAATATGCATGGTGGTGGTCAGTTGCGCGATGATAGGATCGATGAGATGCCACAGGAGATTTAGAGCTCGCCGCTCTTCGCGAATAGTAGATCACTCTCGCTTCGAGAGCAGCATGGCGCACGGAGTATATGCTTGCTCGTACTGTCGAGCAAAGACTTGTCGTTAAAGGAGACTTTGACGGGTAGGGCTACTTTGAACAGCCTGATAGGGCTGTTATTGTGCTTGTCTTTCTTTTCGATACAACATATACAGTCACCGGTCACTGGACATTATCCTGACCGTCTTCATATTCGTTTTCACAGAGTCCGATGCTACGGCATGGCTATTCGACCGTGGGCCCTCGAGCCCTATGTATGTATCACGACTGACTACGACCGATCGGCATAATTTTTCATTCGTGTGCTAGGACGCAGGGCGGGATTCTCAATGCACAGGCTGGGTCACCTTATGCCTGCGGGGGATCATATAAGTAATCGACCTCAAAAAAGGAATCAGATCTTTCACATCAGGCTTGTTTGTGCTTAGTGTGATTTCGTTCTACGTTGATTGTATTATACTTACCCTGACAATAACTCTTCATCACCAGTGGAACTACCACAGATATAAAGCCATGGTTTTTGCCTGAAGGCACCATGTTCAAAACCACCCTCCCATCGCTCTTGGAATGGCATCGTGTTGCATCCCCTCATACCTACTCCCCTGATATAACTCATCACTACTTTATCTTTTTTCGTGTCGTACAGTATCTCTATAGCAAATGCCTCCCCCAGTATTTCTTTGGTTGTTATAGATGGTATGTGGTAAGGTTGTAGACAATGTCTAATGATTTACGATTTCTACCGAGGAAGTATTGTTTCGGATGTGGTGGATGAGGCGGGAGGGAGATCTGATACTCTGGTACATAAATAAGCATTTGGTGATTCAATTGGGTCTGATGTCTTTGAGGTGCTTAAGTTCCAATATGCGTACCCTGACTTCTCAGGATTGGAAAGATGAATAGGTTTGGTTGATAGCGTAAAGGGAAAGTACATGCTCAGACAGCGATAACTTCTATTAGAAATATCTAAAACTACTCATCCCCCTCCATCCCAGCAACCGCCTTCGCCGTCCTCATCTCTTCGGCCGCAATGCCAAGCTCCGCAGCATACGCGTCAAACGCTCCGACAATATCTCTCAAGCCGCTTTTCAACGTCTCCACGACCAGCTCCACTTCCTCTACCTTCCTGTCTGATTCTGAGAACTCTACATCTGTCCAATGAGGCTGGAGTCCCCTGACGAAGGCTTCTATGGTTGAGATGGTGCTGACGAAGGCTCGGATTAGGAGGGGAACGTCTTTCGCTACCATTCCGTATGGATCTTCGTTTATACTTGCTTGGGCTAAGGTACTCAGGGCTGTTATGGAGTCGATGATGGGATGGAGGGCGCTGTATGGTGTGCCCAGCACGACTGTGCAGATCCTTCGTTTGAGCGTTCGGCGGAATGGGTAGCCGATTGGGCTGCGTAGGAAGCGCATGAGATAGTCGTTGAAGAGAGCGAGCAGGCCGCTTTTGCTGAAGGTTTCCTGTTGGCCTTGGGTGAGGAATTTCTGCTGGGCTGTGTTTAAATAGCCTGCTGTTGATGTGCGTAAGTTTCCGATGGTTTCCATGGGCTTAGCGGGCTGTGGTGCCTGGCCGTAGGATTTGGCAATGGTGCCGACGTTGGATTCTATCACTTCGCGCCGTGTACTTGGAGCTTGAGGGTTTCGGAATATGTTGTCTTGTCTGATATCGGTTGAGGAGATACGAGGGAGGGTTTCGATGGTGATTTGAGGAGCGGCCTTTGGCGTTGGATGTTGGTATTCGGCGATGCGGTTGCTGATTGCGAGAACTTCGCCTAGACTGAGCGTCATGATCTGGTTCCAGGCGAAGCCATCTTTACGGTCTATGTCTGAGAAGATTGCCTTGCGGCGTGCCTCGAAGCGTTGGCTGATGTAGGCAAGCTCCCAGAATGCAAAAGACTATGACAATAAGCATCTGCAGCTATTTACAAATTCGGTCAACATACCCTAGGAACTTCTCTCTCCATTTTCAGTCCGATTAGTAGACTTCCATTGGGGTCTTTCGACTCGCTGGTCAGTGGCTGGTCCTTCTTCAGTGGTTCTTGTGCAACGTGTGCACTAAAAACCATATTTGAGACCTCCCACAAGGTAATCAGTAGAGCACTCGAAACATATGATCGAATGATGACCGAGAGGTATGGTGGTGTGTAAGACAATTGCGAATTTGGGATGTCCCAGAATAATGCTGCGAAGTAGAGAGACCAGCTCCAGGCTTTCGATCGAATGAAGCCTGTGTAGATCAAGGGGCCCAAGATGCTCATGCATGCAGCGCGTACTCCAATACTCTTTCCCAGAGATGGTGTAAGGTCCCTCAGTGCGAAGAGCGGAGATTGCTTGTTAGAAGGCTGTTCGGTCGTTGACTCCTTCGACTGCAGAACAGGTAGGGTAATCTTGTCATAATCGTAGTACAGATGTAGTGCCGCTTGCCAGGCAGCCAACATGAAAAACATGCTTCGCAGGTAAATTGGTTTCTCATTGAGTTTTCTTGGCTCCCAGGGTCTGGATTTCTCTCAGCTGCAAGTACAATAGCAACAGTAGAGACCGCTCTTACCTTCCCTCGGAAATCCAGCCTAGATCTGCCGAATTGGGTACCGACCACATGTATACCTCGCTAAACCACCATGCCGAGAAGGAGTACCAAACCAGGGTCTGAGTCGTGTTCACTCGCAATAGATATTTGGTGAAAGTCTCGAATGGTGAAGCTGTTGTCCGACTTCCTATACAAACGCTCAGCACTACAGCCGCACAAGTCTCGTGCTTCCAACCATACCCACGTGGAGCTGAGCAACCCTTAGTACGAAGATCGAAAGCGCCGATATGAAGAGTAAAAGTGTTCGTATGCCCGCTGGGCCTATGGGAAACCAGAACCAGAGGACTGCAAAGATGTCAGACTTTCACATTCATTAAAGAATTTGGGCCTACTCGCCACCTGCAGATGCCTCTCCAGTCAAAATTGCCTCGACATAGCATACGACCAGAATGACCACAGCGGCGCTGGTAAACCTCCTGTGTAGAGCTGGCGTCAAGAACTCTCTGTAAAGAGATGTGCGAGTGCTAGCCATATTGGAGGATCAAGAGCTAGCCAGCTCCAGGCAACTGCACGACAGACACTTGGCGAACGCCCTTGGGCTTCGGTCGATTGATGCTGGTTGTCGGACAGAGCATGTCAACAAACCATCATGTAGAATAGGGCTAGGGCTGCGGGTACATTGTGGGACTTGCTCAGCCGCCGGCGTTTGCAAAATAGGATACACACGCTAGTTCTACAGCTTACTAACCTCGTAACATGATCCGGCCGAAGATATCCACGACTGCCTCCATGGCTGCCAGCTTGAAGCTCAAAACTCCGCAGAACTCCTGGGGTGCTAAGAATAGCTACGCATTTCGCAAGATGGCTTGGACTATGAATCCACCCTGTGATCCCAATACTCTTTCGAACTACAACACCTTCATTATAACAAAAACAACAGCCAACTTCGAAATAGATTTGGTGATGGGAATGTCTAGCACGCAGCGTACTAGAAGCGCGCCGGCTGATGAGACGTCTGCTTTGAGGGACCCTACATCATTGACGACTTCGTCCCACTCACTGCTCGAATATCATACAATCCCGCAGATAAATCACAGATGGTTTGATACAAAGCGCGCGAAAAAGAAAGCCAAAGCTAATCCATAGTGTTTGCTTTCTGGGTGCGCGGATACCAGGATAGTCCTGAAATTTATTATTAGTACCGAACGCTGGCATTCTAGAAGCTCCGCACGTGTCGTATATAGGCTTCGTTACCTTATCTAACGAGCCATACAGCTATCAGAAAACAGAGACGCTCCAGAAATTCCTGGTAAAATCAGAGCCAGACATTGAGTAAGACCACACAAATTCTAAGTTGCTCTCGATGTTGCTAGCAAGGGCCAATCCACGAGTGCTGGTTAGAGGAAGCGCCGATCAAGATCACTCAGTTCTGGACCGGACTTGGCAGATATTTGAGCCTAGGACTCTGATCAACCTGTTGTAGGCAGCATGATACAGCTGCTAGAAGATCGCAATATCATGGACCAGGGAAGGCGCCCCATAAAGTGGCAATGGGGTCAATGGGGATATTGCACGACTCAACTCCGATCAACCACCTTGGCATTCGATCCGAATGCCTTCAGTCTACTCTTACGACATGGAGCCAACCCTTGAACCCTAATGAGACATTGCCCAGCTGTCACCCCTGAGTGATTCCAAGGGATCTTCAAAAATCATTTCAAGCCCATGAATCTCCCCAAATAATCAACGGCGTAGCACCACAAAGTCGCTTACTGCTAAGTCCTTCCCCTTTCAGATGATTCAATGCATGTTTCAAGCGCGCAATCCCTTAGCGCTTAAATGATAGAAACGAACAATTGTTGAAAAGCATTTCTGTTCTGCATGGCTTGAAGTACCATATCGCTGCGGTCACTGCACTTTGCGAGGCTTTCCAGACTAAGCAAGATGCTCAACAGCATGACAGTTTCAGGCGTTATCGTTTTCTAACCCGCACATAGTATAGTATGCAAATCGGATGTATTGCCATCTAATTGTGCGAACAGAATGGAGCAGGCAAGAATGGGCCGCTCCGTCCTTGGGTCTCGGTATAGCTTGGACGGTAGTAGTCACATGGTCGCCATCTTTCAGATCTTATATCTGATCTTTCACACGATTCATTCCTAAACAAAATCCAGCTCATCGGACCCGACACATCATCTATCATGCTATATAGCGGCAAGAGATTTTTGCACTGTAACGGACATACCAAAGGTCCTATCTCTCCTTCTGATCGTCGATATCTGTTCTTCAGCTTATTGATCGTCAATAAGGCCATTATCAAGAAATTGGAAATCACAACACCCTTCAGACGAAGGAACTCAACCACAGCAATCAAGCATCTTATTTTCGCTACCGACACGAAACTCGAGATACAATTAAATTTAGGGCCATCTTTCATATTCTCTGATTTTGATGCCATAGTATTCGACATCCATCTTGACGGCCGACTTGTGCACTCGGACCTTCTCAAGGAAGCGGACGAGCATACCATCATAAAAGACATCACAAGGGAGACAAACGGAAGATGGAAGACAAGATCCTTCCATATTGCTAATGTGGAAGCTCAAGACAGCCAAGCCCAACTCTATACGCCTCCCCATCCCGTTACCTATACTCACCCACCGCTCATTGTTGACTCTCGCTCCTCGAGAGCAATCGACTCGTCCTCCACTGTACCTGAACCAAGATATCCCGGCCCCTGGCGAGATCTCACCGCCGCCGACAAGAAAGACTCGCGCTACCTAACCCGGGAGCCTGGTACCATAAAAATACAAGCATACAGAGCAAAGAACCTCAAAGCAAATACAACAACCGAAAAGAAAGACCAGAAAGCAGACGCAACGACAAAAAGATCCGTAGCAGAAAACGCAGCCAGGACGGAAGCGTTACGCGAAATTCCACAACCGCTTGATCTCCATGAAAACGACATCAAGGATCGGGACCTAACACACACCATTGTATTCGAGGCTGCACCCAACGCCGGCAGGCCCTTGGTCGTGGCTCCAGCCAATAAGCTCTATCTGGATCCCACCAATTAGCCTTGGGCTAGCTTCATTTCCTGCTACCGTTCCAAGGAAACGCTGGAGGCGTGGGATGTTCGGTTGCCCAGGGCTATGGGTATGCCGTGGCGTTTTCGACTCGGAAGAGGGAATCGATTGAGAAGTGATTATTTGGCTGGTTGCTTGCGTTCGTCATGGCTTCAAGTAGTATGTTCGGCTCTTGTAATCATAAAGCAGGAACGATATCATGATCCTGCTACTACCTGTGTAATTAGATTCACAAATATACGGTGTTTACCTTTACCTTGACCTCTCAGCAACCTCCGTCAAGAGGGCATGGCAGATGAAATGCTCGCTACTAATACATAATGAAATCGAGGTACCCATAGAAACAAAGCTACTAATCGGATTCCAAGCAGCATGATATCCTCGCTCTATCCATGTACAAGCTTTTACACACCTACGGCACTCTTCAGAACAACAGCAAGGGCGACTCGACGAAATGCAATTGCTAGGGACTAAGCCTTCCACTAGGCCGATCTAGTTGGTTATTATCCAGAGACAGATTATACTTCAATGGTCTGGTCCCTATAGATTTGCGTAGAGGTGTTTCGGAGGTAAGCGCTATCTTGAAAAGAAGGGAGCCATCCGTATCAATTTGGCAGAGGCTGGTTTTGACAATGATCTCCAATTTGCCTCTGACTATCATTCGAGAGCAGACTTCCCTCTCTGGACAAGAGTATCTTCGAATTTCAACGTAATGCTGCCCCTTTTATCTGGATATACTGCATGACTGCGTAGCCGCCTCCTGTGATATCTAGCGGGTCATTGCCTTTATGACTGGCTATCAGAATCTTGATAGAAATGTAGCTATAAAACCCTGACTCTCAATCATCTGTATGATATGACAGAAGAAGGCTACCTGTTGGGTCTTCTCCGATAGCTGCCTTTCAAATGTCCACGCATTGATACCCTTCCTGGTCATAGAAGAACACCGACTCAATCTGAAAGATCCACAATCTCGCCATTCGCAATGGGACCTTTGACTTTCTTCGCCAGGGAAGATACAACAAGCTCCTCAACTTCTTCATCACGCTCTCTCTTGACCCTACGTTTAGACCTAATGCCAAATTCCGACTTGATCCCATTCTCTGCTTTGATACCAGCCTCAAATTCGACGCTCGCTTTGCGCTCGACTTCGAATCTGGCCTAGGATCTGTCAGCGTTCATGTACAGTGAATATTTTGGCATTAAAGTATTGACTCGTTGCCTCCTAGCCAGCTCTCGCAATTCCTCCATTGTCAGCTCATCTTCCGGCCGCTCTTCCAAAGGGACTGGAGGTGGCGCAGGCGTGGGACTTGGTGTTCGTGGAATAAGGAGCAAGCTTTGGAGTGCTCCTGCGCTGTCGTCAGCCTGTTATTCAAACGCTCGGAAGGCTTAGGCCCATACTCTTCGAGCAGTATTTGAAGGTAAAGATGGCGAATGGGTGGTCCGAACCATCCACGAATTCCGTCTTCCACATCCGAGACGGAAAATGCCCCTGCTGCTCTTCTCCAAGGCTGGAGGTAATCGGTGAATTTGATGTACAGTTGTCGGGACGCTTTGACGTACCAGACATTATGTGTTACATTCTTGCCCTTGAGCTTCTTCTCATCCAGCTCTTCTGCATTATCTAAACGACCTTAAAAGCTGGTGAGTTCAATTTTCCGGTTAACTTGATGGCGTAATCTTTTACGCCAGACCTTGACGACAATGGTGCCCAGGTCATCAGTGGAGCTTTTGTCTTCTTTTCCGTGGGTTAGGGTGAATGGATCGCTAACTGCTTCATGGTTCAGTTCTTCATCTGAAATGGTGAGGGGAAAAGATACTCACAACGCTTGATGTCACTAAACATGAATGGTCTTTTCACTATTCCAGTCATAGTCTTCTTGGTTGAACCATCTTTAGAACGAGACCAAACTCCTCTCTCTAATTTCGGCAACTTCATAGGCATGAACATGTCATGGCTCTCGATAGGGAAACCATCCAGTGAAAGAGCGAAACTCAGAGCACCCAGCAAGGCCTTCGCCGATTTTGGCACGACAACTTTGATGGCGAAGCGAGCGCCAGATGTAGCTTCAATATACTTTGTCATCAGGTAAGGCATGCGATCATGATCGCGCTGGTCTGTGCTATCCTGATCATCGTCTTCATATATGTCATCATATTCTTGCAAGGCCTGCCCATCGACGTGGATGGTGATCTCGATACCCTTGAGAACAGCCATTATGTTGATGACGGATGTTGTAATCTCGAGTTTATAATGAGGGAATGGTCAAGTCAGACCAATGAGCCTCAGGAGATTTTTATCACAAGAGGGTAACGAATCTGATCATGATCTTCTTATTGCATAGAAGAGTAGTGAGCCCGATAAAACACACAGTGGGATGGAAACGGTGTAGACATGATCGATGTGAAGTTTCCCAGAAGCTGAGGCCAGAAGAAGCGAAGTGAGATGAGTGAAACTGCTTTTACGGCGCTAGTTGCCCGCAAGCGCGAGCTGTATTGGGTTGAAAAGATGAGATTTGAGTCCCAAAAAGTGGTCGGTCTTGTTTCATTGGTTGCTTGAACATGGCGCTACATGGTCATGAGAGTATGCCACCAGCATAACGCCCAGATAAACCCCATGTAAATGCATGTAGGGAACAATACCTTCACATGGACGTCGAGAAGGAACCAACGCCATGCTGTACGCTCATCGATGCAGTGCACGCTATGAAGACCAAAGAAAAATAGTCATGCCTACTGCGCCAATCCCTCGCTATGCATGACCGTTCTATCTTCCCTTTCCTGCAGTATATGCAAGTATTCGTGTCGCGGACCGTGCGTTCCTTACCCCTTCCACAATCAACGACTCTTATATCACCATGGCCCTACGTGTACAGGGAGATTCGATCCATATGTCCCTGATAGCAGCTCCTGCCTTACGGAGCTCAAGTTTTCCCCTCGGCTGCTGTGCTGTTGCCCCTGAGGCTGTCCTCCCATCCATTCAATGTTCGCGCTCAACTCATTGACAGCATCCTGTAGCTTCCCTCTCGATTGCTGGTTATGTTTTGCAAGCTTCTGATCCCAGCCTCCATACTGCAGCTGCATGCCCCCGGCCTTCTTTGCAGCTTCCCGTATGGCCAGTGTCCAAGCCCCAGACATCTCCTCGTACGCGTTCTGCTTGTGTAGGTTGCTCTGAAAAGAGTTCCACTCTGGCAGCCGATGTATCACGCCTGTTGCTCCATCGAGGAAAGCGAGGGACTGTGATGCTTGTGTCTCGTTTGGTGGTAAAAAATGTGGCGTGAAATCTGCAAGGGCGTCGAGGAGGGCGATCAGAGGTGCGCGAACTCGATTGTATGCATAGTCTGACGAGGAGTCGCCGCCGAAAGGAAACGAAGATTGTAAAGATGATTCGTAGTCCTTGAGAACCCCCAGGGCGGAGGGCACACTAGGTCTAGGAGCTGTATGCTCTACTTCGGAGCCGATCTCTGGATGCTGGGTACAAATGGACTGGAGAACGCCTCGTAATGACCTGGCGTCCAGTGTCTCCAGAAGTCTTGATAATGTAAGTGGTTTGCCAACAAGACCTGTCCTTGTACGCTTGGTGTGTCGTTGGGCGGGTAGTGCGCGCGTAGAGAGTCCTGGGGACGGTGACAGCATTACCCGGTCGTCTGCTTGAGGCTCTTCGTCTTCGGCTTTTCGCTTGCGGCTCATGGAGCTGGTGCTGGGATAAGACACTACGACTGTTGTGTTAGCATAAGCTGCGGTTCAAATTCGCGGAGAGAACGGACTTGAGTGCGGTGGATAGAGGCGGGCGTCAAATAGTTGATGAGGAGGTGGCGGCGACGGAAGAACGCTGTTCATAGCGGCGAGTAGTGAAGGGTGACACTCTCTTGGACGACCATTAAAGAAGTAGAAATTGCATTATTGATATTGCAGTAGATTGGAGTTGGAAGGAAGTGGGGAGAGCTAAGGAAGGTCGAGAGCGATCAACATTGGACCCTTGCCCAGGCGCTAGTGTCAAAGATGTGTTGATGCTCGATGGCGAACAAAGATGTACAACATCATCTAGATGGTTTTGTGATCCCAGGGAATGTCATCAGGAATGTTTCCATGTTGGACACACGATTTCTATCCTTTCATACAATTTGTGGTGGCAACAACACTGACATCTCGTCAACCTGAATTTACCATCAGTATTACTGCTAACATCTAGGATCAAGTACAATGCTGCCACCGAGCGCAATCATGCACGTTGGCTTCATGATAGATGACGGATAAAGCCTGGACATCTTAGCCAAACACCTCCCGCTATGCTGAAATTATAGATGCATGAATCGCCTCAGAGATACAACGACTGTGCTGCGACGATGTCTCTCCGGACCTTTGTCAGAGAAAGCTCGAACTTTTGTTCCAGCTCATCACTACCCATCACCTTAGCAGCTTGAGCCATCTGCCTCAACAACTCTTCCAGACGTCTGAAGAGACGAATCAAGCTTCCTTCATACACATCCGTCATTTTACTATACAAGTCAGTATCTGATGAGATAGATCAGAGGACTGGAGCAAAACATACCAGATCTCTGCAAACGATTTTCCATGTGACCAAGCATAGACCACCTCCATCAGCTGATATTTGAAGGTCTGTACGTATTCTTCCTCAACCAAAGGTAGCTTACTCTCATGCGAGATCTTGGCGATCGTCCTTGCTTTGGCTTGTACCTCTCGGAAAGGACGTGCCAACTCCTCTCTTAAGGCAGGTGCTTCGGACTTCTCCTCGAAAATGAAGCAGCTCAGTATGGAAGCACACATTTCCGGCGTAAGCTCGTTAAAGAAGCGATCAAAGAGAAGCTCGCTCAGTAACAGTTCGTCACCCGTGCTGATCTCACAGGCAACTCGGGCCTTAAGCTCCACCACTTCGGCCTCGTTGATGAAATGGAGACGACGAAGGACACGCTTACGGCATTTCAACTCATCGAGCTGCATGATCGCATGGGCAGCAGTGATCTGCTTCTTCACTGCTTTGATCTTGTCGGACAGCTCGACCTTGTCAGCATATTGATTATAGAGATCTGGGAGACGTGGGGAATTATGAAGAGGGTTTGCAAGCAGACGAGACTCTAGAACTTCGATTTTCTAAACACTCTTAGCATGTTTTCCAGTACAACGGACAGGGACTACATACTCTGAGCAGCTTCTTGAACGAGGCATCTGTGATGCCCATGTTCTCGATTGGGTCCAAAACAGCAATACCGTCAGGAAACCTTCTCTTTACTTCATTGATTGACTTCCTAGCAGTATTGCGCTGATCAGCTGATTTCAGGTCTGCCGGCAAGAAGATCCGGACATGGCCAATGGACTCAACGCAGGACAGTAGGATCGGTACAACTTCCATCTTTGACTTTCCCCCATCGGTTGGAGGATGAACCCCTTGCGGTAGGTCTGAGTGTGTCCTAGTCCCATTCGATGATGTATCGGCGACCTGCAAAAGCACGTCGATGACATAGGACTGTTGAGGACTTATGTCCTCTGCTTTCTGGTCTCTGCCCTTTTGCCTTGGCGTGAAGTTCACAACCGCTCCCCAGCCAAAGTCCTGATCGTTATACTTGATTCTTACAAGCCGACCAGACTGCATAAATTGCAAACAATAGTTGGGATGATTGATAACGTCGCGCATGTCCTTCGTATAGGTGTCCAATTGCTTCCGTAAGTCGTAGTATTCCTTGATGGTTCCCTCGTCCGAGATTTCCATGCCGGATCTCTGCGTTTCTAACTCATGCAATTCTTTCTCAAGTCCAGAGACACTTGCCGTATTCTGAAACTGATAGAAACACCGTTCAAGCATGAACTCTGGTGAGATACCTTCGACTCTCATCAAGTTTAAGATCATGTTGTAACCCAAATAGAAGGCTGAGTTCAGCTTATCTTGCTCGCCACGGACAATCTCCTTGGCGATAGCAGGCTCCATCTTCTCGTTAATCATCATGATAACGATGCCTCGATCATCGAGACCACGTCGACCAGCTCGTCCTGACATCTGTACGAATTCTGAAGGGCTCACCCATCGCTGTGAGACACCGTCAAATTTGCGGACACTAGTGAAAACGACGGTCTTGGCAGGCATATTCAGACCAATCGAGAATGTCTCTGTAGCGAACAAGACCTTGATGAGCCCTTCTTGGAAGAGAATCTCGATGGTTTCTTTCAGTATAGGCAAAAGTCCGGAGTGATGAATACCGATCCCTCGCTTTAGAAGAGGCAGAATATTCTGAATCTGCGGCAATTGCTTGTCTTCTTCTGTTAGCATCTCCAGCGCACTGTCGAAGACCTTTTGCACCATGTCCTTCTCCGAAGTCTCGTTGAAGGTCAAATTGCTCATTTGAAGGGCGTATGATTCGCACATATTCTTGCTGAAGCTGAAGACAATTACAGGGTTGTAGTTCTTCATCATAATCATCTTTACAATCTTGTAGATATCAGATGGTCCTTTCGTTCCGCCTTTGTTCAGCTTCTTGTCTTTGCCTCTACCTTTTCGCTTTGCCATTGCATCCGCAGGATCATCACCTTGTTTGTCTGCTATCGTAGTCATGGCCTTGTTAAAATTATCTTCGCGGAACACCCCCTTTTCATCGACGACAAGATGTATCCCGTCAGCCCCTGCAGGAAAGAAGTAATGCTGTAGCGGCGTAGGTCGAAAGTCCGTATAGACAACGTGAACAGGCTGGCCATGGGTCTTGGTGATCCATTCGGCAAATTGCATTGCGTTTGGTATCGTAGCCGAGAGGAAGACATAGCGGACTTTGTCCGGCAATAATATTATTGTCTCCTCCCATACCACACCACGAGCCTTGTCTCGCAAGTAATGGATCTCGTCAAAGACCACCCATGCCACTTCTCGCATGATCTCAGATCCTCGGTAAAGCATCGATCTCAGAATCTCCGTAGTCATCACCAAACAAGTTGCGGTAGGATTGATTGTCACATCTCCAGTCATCAAACCCACATCACCGAACTCTGCGGCAAATTCTCTATACTTTTGATTGCTTAAAGCTTTGATAGGGCTTGTGTAGATGACCCTCTGGTTGTTCTTCAGGCTTTGTGCAATAGCGTACTCTGCAACTACTGTCTTGCCAGCACTTGTGTGCGCCGAGACAAGGACGCTCTCTCCTCTCTCGATTGACGCGATGGAGACTTGTTGAAAAGGATCCAGCGTGAAAGGCCAGGTCCTCGCAGGCGTCTCCGGAGCCTTGTGCTCTGATATAGGCACATAGTCGTAGTCTGGGGGCAGGGCAACTTGATGTCTTACTTGATGTGATAGAACCACAGCAGTACCCTCTTTCGACGTCTGAAGCCCAGCAGATGCCGCTACCTCTCTTGACTCCTCGGTCTCGAAGGTATCAGTAACCAAAGGGTCTGCTTCAGCTTCCCTCCTCTGTCGCTTAGCGTCAGGTTGACCCTCCCCAGCTGGGTCCACTGTATGTCTCTCTTGCGACTGTGCTTCTTCAAGCGCTTGCATTGGCGTGTCCCCAACTTCTTCGGCTACTCCATTTGCCGTCCCATTGCCATTTTTCAAACCACCACTCGCCAATCTTTTCTTGCTCTTGTCTTTCCGCGGTTTCTGTTTGCTGCTTGGCTGCTTTGCCCCCGGTGCTAGGTCGTCGAACACGTCGAAGAGCGGATCCATGTCGGCACGAATGAGAGCTGCCTCCAGAATACAGCACGTAGATCAGCTCACACTTGGAACCTCTGCGACTTATAGGCTTAAAGTGGGACCGAAACTCGAAATCCAAGATCAAAATCACTAGCGCAGGACCTAGAACAGCCGGGGGGTTTCCGCGCTAGAGCTAAAAATGCTTCCTCAGTCTTCTGAACTCCGCTCACCAGATGCATTACGGCAACCCACAAGCTACTTTCAAAACGAGCTCCCCTTTCTAGCAGTCTTCCGAGGCAAATTGATATGGCGGACGTCGAGCCTAAAACCTCAAAGCGCTCTCGATTTGATCAGACCGAGCCTGATGTGAAGCGTTCTCGATTTGACAGACGTTCAAGGTCTCCCTCCACCAAACATTCCGAAGCAAGACGAAGTCGAAGTCCCTTGCCTCAAAAGACCCCATTGAGCCCTGGCACTGGCGACAGAAAAGCATCCAGTGACCCAGCTGCAGCTGCAGGTAAGCTTGACTGGTTTTGCTGTCTTCATAACGTTGACAAATTTCCACAGCGGCCGCAGCTGCTCGCATAAACGCTCAGATACAAGCTAAGAAGGGCATCCAGCATGTCGATGTTCCTCCAATCCGTGCTGTAAGCCGTGCTTGCCGTTACACTCTCTTTCATGACTAAACAAGTATTTAGACGGATAGCCCAGTTGCAAAATCAGCTTCACCAAATCCAAATGCGGGTTCGAGTACTAGCAACATAAATGGCGATATGTATATCGCAGATGGAGACTACATCAAGGACATCGAGGTCAACGACCTTCGTAATCGTTATACACTGACCAAAGGCTCAACACAGAAGATGGTAAATATTCTTGTCAAGTCCACTGATAGCTCCAGGCTCCCATCCTTCGAGTGTGGTTCAGAGCCATGCGGTTCTATGTTTCCTACACTTAATCGTTTGTGGAAGAATGTTTGAAGCTTACCTTGGCCTGATCTAGCACTCTGCAACCCCTCTTTGGCATCTGCTGACCACCAATTCGTGATATCTAGATCAAAGAAGAAACTGGCGCCGGTACGCAATATCTGACCATTACAGACTTATGAAGAACAGAAGCTCATAGTGTAAAGATGTCACGACCCGAGGAAACTACTACCCAGATAAAAGCATGGCTTCCGCAGCTGTAAGTTTCCGAATCTCCAAATTTCCCAGGATGCTCATCCATCGTCTATCAGAATCCGCCTCTGTACCTACACATAACCAGCGTCACGAAAGAGGGTCTCGAGAAAGCAGTTGTGAAGGTTGAGGAGCTCATGAAGCAAGAGCTGCCTAATTTAGTGGATGAGAGACGCTTCAAACGTCGAGAGCCAGATCAAGTTGAGCGGGACGAATTTGGAAGAGTATGTTTTCTTCTCACCATTCTCTCGCGCACCACACTAAACGAAGCTACAGCGCAAATGGCCGGAAGAGCGCATCCCCATCGATCTTGAGCCGATTCAGGGCTTCAACCTGCGAGCGCAAGTAGTTGGCCACGGGGGTGCTTACGTCAAGCATATCCAGCAAGAGACTCGATGCCGAGTCCAAATCAAGGGGCGCAATTCAGGATTCATCGAGCACGGCACCAACCAAGAGAGCGATGAGCCAATGTATCTTCATGTGGCCGGCCCCGACCCCAATGAAGTCCAGCACGCAAAAGAACTCTGCGTGTCACTGCTCGACAATGTAAAGGAGCAGTATCAACGTTTCAAAGAAAACCCACCTCAACAGCGTGGCTATGGCCAAGGTTACCAGCAAGGCGGCGGCGATCGTCAAGGGAGCTACGGTGGTGGGTACGGTGGTTATGGAGGTGCTCAGTCTCCAGCTGTAGCCACTCCAGCAACTCCCGGTCCACCTGGCGCCAGCAGCCCAACGGATTACGCAGCACAATACGCTCAATACTACGGCGGTCAAGATCCCTACGCTGCTTATGGAGGCTATCAGAACTACGTAGCCTACTATCAATACTACCAGCAACAAGCAGCACAACAAACAGGTGCAGCCGGCGCAGCTCCGCCAGCCCCTCCAGCGGACGATGCTCCCCCACCTCCACCACCAAGTGGCTCCCCTCCTGCCATCGGAGGGTACAATTCTGTAAGATGCCTTTGCCCCGCTTGGGCCTGCAAAAGGACGTTATATAAGATTTTTGGAGACTAATAGATGTGTTAATAGGTACCGCCGCCACCTGGAATGTGAGCCAGTCAGACGAAGATGGTTTCAATTCCACGGCAACGAGAAAAAAATCACTATGGGAGTAGTAGTATATCTGCATCATCAAGCGAGATTCTGACGTGATTTCTATCTTGCGTTGCTACATCACCAGAATCGGTCTTTTGAAAGCTTGATTATTAGCGCCATAGGCGATGATGCATGTTACGAATTTGGTCTGGAAAAGTTTTGGGCGGACCAAAAGTCGATTCCTCCTTGTCTGTCGATGATCAATCCTGAATGCTTTTGACCAGATCACGCACGAGCCCAGGAAGGGGATATGGTCGTTGTCAGACTGACTCTTCTCGTACATATTGAGGATATCAAACGTTGCACATCTGGGGGCCCCAAGGCAATCTGTACTTTAGAATGCATGCAATGAAAGATGAAACGAAAGTCGATGCCTCTTGATGCAACGCCAGACCATGCACCCTTCGCAAGCAAGCGCCAATGCCACCACTTTTCCTCGAAGCACTCAATCATAGCCTTCCTCATAAAAGTCGTTTCGTTCTCTCTGCGTACTGACCCACTCCTCGCTCGCTAAGCCATCCCTCTTCCTCCTCTTCAATCCTTCGCCTTCCATACAGAAATCGCAGGCCCTGTCACAAGCCTTTACCTCTTCTTCGCCGAAGAACTCGCCGATGACCATATGCCGGCAGCGGTCTGTTTGCTCGCAATATTTAACGAGCGCTTGGAACGAGTCCACTCGAGATTTGTGTTGGACTTCCTTAATCTTCGCCGCTGTACGAGGTTCGGTTGTCAGCATATCCCTCGGAATCAGACATTTTGCCAGTTTCCACACATCGTCAAGAGTACGGTGGGAGGAATTTATCATGAATCTGGCCAAATTCACCAACTGTCGCATTAAAAAGGCATAGACATCAAAGAGACGTACCTTGGCCTCCATTATAGTTGCCATTGCTATTCCCAACGTCTCTGCTGATTCGGTAGCCGACACGGTCGCGATCTTCTCTCGAGTAGAATAACAAGCATCTTGCAAGCAAGCCATCCCTTCCTGCCCTTCCGGCTTCTTGATAGTAGCCCTCAAAGCTTTTTGGAAGACTCCAATGGACTACGAATCTCACATCTTGTTTGTCAATGCCCATTCCAAAGGCAGTTGTAGCCACAATGATGTCGTAACCTGGAATGCTCGTGATCCATTTGTTCTGACAGTCCGATCGCTCCGCCGCACTCAATCCTGCATGGTATGCTGCTGCACCGATATCATGCTTACGGAGGCGTGAGGACAGAGCATCGCAGTCAGAGCGATACGCGACGTAGATGATGCCAGAGATCGCGTTCGGACGTTTAATATTGTTCGAATTCTCTTGAGATATCTCCTGTGAGCGTGCTGGGTCGTTGGCACGCCGAGCGTAGATCTTCTGTAGCCAAGAAAGAAGCCAGGAGAAGCGGTCGTCTGCTTCATCCGAGGTAAACCGGACTTCATAGACCAAGTTGCGTCGTGTAGTCGAGGCTATGAAGTTCTTTGTGGTATCTGGATTCATACCCATGGTTGTTATGATGTCTATGCGAACTGAAGGAGTAGCGGTCGCCGTGAGCAAGATGATAGGTACTCTGGGGTATGCAGAACGGAAATGGGAGAGATGGCAGTACGCAGGACGAAAGTCGTGGCCCCATTCGGAGATACAATGAGCTTCATCAATCGCAATTCGGGAGAGTTCTCCTTGGTCGTAAATCGTCGCGAGGACTTTACGAAAGGACTCTGTGAAGACAAGCTCCGGAGTCACGTAAATTAGCCGGGTACGTGGATGTCCTGGAGAAGATCAGCACTAACGGAGAACAATACTAATCAACAATCGGTCTCACCGCAGCAAAGGTCTTTGAAGATGTCATGGCGATCTGATTGGAGGGTATTCGAATTGATGGTTGCCACTTGTATGTTGATAGCCTGCAACGCTGCGACCTGGTTGTTCATGAGGGCGAGCAGCGGCGATACGACAATCGTGATACCATGGTCGATGACTGCCGGAAGCTGAAAACATAGGCTCTTGCTGTGGAAATCGAGTCAACGTAGGCGGAAACAAGTTCATAGGCACGGGATTCTACCCAAAGGACGTTGCTTTTACGTGTTAGCGGAAGCCGGTCATGGCTCCTTGGTCAGCAACAGAGAAAACCCACCTGCTTGCACGAAGACATCTTCCCCATCGAGGGCTGCAGTGATGATTTCACGCTGATACGGTCTGCAAGTTGTCAGAGACACAGTAGACTAAGCCTAGAGACATCATGTACCGGAAGTTGTTCTTGCCGAAGACTCTTCTTAATGTAAAGTCGACATCAGCCTGCGGCCTTTTTGCGGAGCGCCTGGACATTCTAGAGATTGGATAATTGAATGGCGTTTGCGTCCTGCCTTGCTATCCTCCGTTCTAATCTTCTGATTTCACGATTTGCGGAGCGAAGGAGTTTGTAAAGGATAAAGATCCCAATGCCGAAAAGAACTTCGAAGATAATGTTAGTGATGCACACAGGCTTGTTACTCATGAATTCTTTGAAAGTCATGATAGCAAATCATACGCGGAAAATCATGTAGGCATGCATACCATCGCAGCGAATACTTGTGTTGTGGAATCAGACGATGGAAGAGTGCGAGCCTCATATTGACGGACTGGAAGTTCCTGGCTCACAGTGAGACGCCCTAAATGAGGCAAGGACACTCTTGACTACACCTTCGATTGAGCCAGGAGCTGCGATGAAATGTTAGCTCGCCCTTCACGCTTGGCACTTGTGAATGGCAGGTATGGCTGCATTAGCGCCGCGCTTAACATTGCCGCAGTGCATTAGCGTGCTCGTGAATCGAAAGGTTCCTGAAATTGCTGACCTTTTTCCTCGTAACACCTTTCTTCCAGCTTCCCACGCCCTAAGATACCACCGTCAGCCTCCCCAACGTCGATCGCGACCTACACCAGAAGCCAAAACCTCTGCGAAAACCACACACAACCGCCATGGCCCGTGGCAACCAGCGCGACAGTAAGTCATCTCTCCACTCCATCGTCTTCACCATCCTCCACCCTCTAAAGAACAAAGACTAAATCCACCCCCACCCAGAGGCCCGCGAAGCCAACCAAAAAAAGATGGCCGGCGAGAAAAAGAAAAACACCGTACGCATCCCGCCCCGTCGCCCTCATCAAGGCAAAACCAGGCATCTAACACAAGGCCACGGGATCTAGCAATCCGGCACCGAATTCAAGCGCACACAAGAGCAGCAGGCGGCAATCATGCGCCAAAAACAGGCCGAGGGTAAGCACGCCCCTTTCTTCACTATTTTGCGCAATTATCTCGCGGGGACTAGGGATAAAGCTATAAAGCTTCGAAAATAATTAACTAATCCATCCCCAGCCTTTGCAAAGAAAGACGGTACTGCCGCTGCCGGCTCTACGAAATGAACCACTCGACTACGCACATGACATCCAAGGCTTTAGAGAAATCAGTACAGGTTGACGGTTTCATGAATAGGAAAATCGCTGCTAGTTATGGGCAGCATGCTGTTTTTACGAAGCGATTTAGATGAGATGGCATGGGCTCTTGAACAGCGGGTAGGGTAGAGGAGTCTGCAATCGATCGATTGGAATTTGTGAAGCCCATGGCATATGCTCTTTCGTGCGGTTATGGGTAAGCGGTAAAAGTTTCTAGACTCATGCGTTGACCTGGAAAACACCATGGTCGGCGGATGAATCAATCCAAAAGTCGGTCTTGTCAAGGCGATTAGATCTGGTGGACCCATGCAAGCAAATTGTATTAGTCCAAATTACAATTTACAAAAACACAATGCACCACTTTAGGTTCTTAAACGCCTTTGAGAGAACACCGAAACTGAGCCCCAAGAGAAGACCATCCCATCCATTTCCGAATAGTCGCTTCTATCATCTCTTCATCGAAGCTCCTACCGCACATCATCCTCTACGGGAAACTCGTTCTCCAACCTCCTCTCTTCAGCTACCGGGCGCTGTGTGCTCCTCGTCTGCATTCTGGGCTTCGCTCTTCGCTTGAACTCCGCAAGCCACGATGAACGAAGGCATCGTCTCGTCTGGTAAGCTCCCTCCACCGTGAATTTCTCCCGCGTCTCAAATTCTTTCGTTCATTGGCTCAGATCTCGCCAGGCTTATCAGGCTGCTCGTACAACAACGGCCCCCAAACCCGCCAGTGGAGGACCGAGATGTGCGATATCTGCTGCGCGAGATGGCGCACTCGTGTCTGCTCAGTGATGGCAGGTGGACTTGATAGGACCGAAACTGTCGGCACGTACCGGTTGGCGATCTGCATGGGAGTAAGGTCTTTGGTGCTTTGGACTTCTGCATCAACCATATCTTGAAGATCTTCCGCGAGGTAGGATTGCAGATCCTGGAACACGGAAGTCGACGCATCGGAGGAATACTCTAGGTTTGATTCGGCAAAGTCCAAATCTTTGGTCGAGGGCAAGTTGGAATTATGGCAAAGCTCATATGCTACTCTGACGATCTCTAGGGCGACGTCTTCCATCAGTCTCAACGGAGAGGACCTCGATTCTTCGGCCGAAGTTATGATGGATATTCGAGCGAACAGGCTGTCGTAAGAACTTTGGGGAATAGAGGTCTTCCAATCTAAAGAAGACAAAACTTCTTCCAACGTCCAGCGGCAGGCTACTTGGAACATCAAGTCCTCAAACTCTTTCTGTAAGGTGCGCAAACGAATGTAGTCAAGAGTGAACGTAGGAGGCAGACGTTCAGAGTTGGTAACGATCAGCTTCGTAACGGCGGGGGCGAGGATCAGGACTCCTGAGGTTTGTCCCTTTTCATGTCGCTCGTTGACGAACCAGATTCGCGCTCTACTCACGTCCCATCCTTCTGTCATGCGGCGAAGAAAGTCTTTGTGCTCAAAGGCAACGGTGGCGTCCACCATACCCGGACGTAGGGCTCTGATTTCATGATTGGTAAGATCCTGCCAGACGTTACATTCGTTTCTTTGTCCACATTTGGAAGTCTTCATGCTAGCTTACCAGTTTCATGACTTCCAAGATTGTGAATATTTGCATAAGACCGTTCAATATTCCGCCAGTGTTCACATCTTGAACTCCGGAGCGTATCATGGTGGTCATCTCATCGATCAAATGGCTTCCCTCTTGTGAGCAGTAGCGTCGTAATAGAACTCCCAGCCATTCACTCAGTGCTATGAAATCGCAAGCCCCATTGTCTAGTTCCTGAATCAACAAGTCGATATCGAGGCGTGCATCTATCGCCGACCATTCACATTCTGGTAGAAGGCTTTTCAATATCTCGCGGACTGTTTCAAACATGTTTGGCAGTCGCCGTAACGTTGTTCGTGTGGGGCGCTTGTCTATTGACGAAGATTGCAAGGTAGTCCAGCAGCAACAGCTTTTCCCTTGATCCATAAACCACCCAGCGAGCTCAGTCCCCATAGCATTCCAGTACTCAAGCGCTTCGGTCATCCTGATTTCACCTCGCAGTCCATGTGTAGTGGGTCGATACTGGATCTTGGGATCAAAATTGAGGTCGTGCCGCAAGAGTAAATTGTCGAAGAGGTGTTCGGAGTCCAGCTCTCCCAGGCTAGCTTTTGTGATGGGAGGCTGAACACTAGCAGACCGGAAGTTGACCAGGCAAGGAGGCTCAACATCTTGCGGCTCGGAATGATTTGACGAACGGCAGCCTTGATTCATCATATGCGCCATGATGTAGGAAGGTTCTGAGGATAGTGACGGTATTGATGTTTTGCGAGATGAGATTGAAGGTGAAGCTGGACTAATGCTCTTTGCGCTTGCATTCTGTTCCCCTATCGTGTCCTTCGTTCCAGCCGGTGCTGAATTTCGAGGTGGCATGACTCTGGAGAATGGAATATGCGAAGACATCTTGTTGATATAAGATTGAGATACTGATAATGAACGATAATTATTCTTTGATGTGCTTGTTGATTCTGCGATGGTAGCAATCAGAGTAGCTGCAAACGGATTGACAAAGCTGTTTTGTCGCGATCTTGTCTCCTATCGAAGATGATACAGATTTGTAGCCAGGCCAAAACACAGCTTCGTACGATGAAGCGTTTTCACCAAGTTTGATGCCGAAATGAAGATTTTTTCCGGCGAGGAGACCGATACAGCGTTCATGGAAGTCAGGTACAGTAGCTGTGCGAAAGCACACAAACACATCTGATGTCTCCATCATGATGGAAACAAGGCAAGACTAGAAGTTCATGGGGACACAGGCCTCAAGATAGAGGAATGAGGCTGAAGAAGGATGAACCTCGCCGCACACCATTAGAGTAGACGATCCCAGCACGCGTGGCAGGAGTTGAAGTCCGCGGCTGGCATTCCAGACACCCAGTCCACGAAATTACGACGGTCTCTTAGTGCCAGGACAGGGGTCTGATTGATTGATTGATACTGGCAAGGGCAACGAATGGAGAAGCAGTAATGCCGTTATGGAACAAGATCGGTTCGGCCATGGTGTTACTCTACGCGATTAGTGCAACGTCCAGGAGCTCTTGGGTCAAAGTTACAACGGCTCGGACCCCTCGGACGTGTGAAAGTTAGCAGAATGCACCACAGATGTGGCGGTAAGAGAAACACGGCAGCTTTGCTCGGTCGTGCATACACGCCGATCCGAATGCATCTTTTTGGCTTGGGAAAATGAGGAGAGAGGGCCGAAAGGCACAAAGGTACGCATGCGGATTTGTATGGATAGAATAGGCCATCTATATTGAGACTGCCCTGCTCCAAATGCATGTAACGTCCGACTACCCAGGTCAGCATACATTCACGGTTGGAAGGAAAAGATGTGTAGTGGCAGATTGGGAAATAGATCATCATGGTCGTCGGGAACGTGATTGTCCGCGCATTTAAACAAGTCGGCCAAGGCGACCTAAGGGACATCCATATGGTCCGCACTCAAACTTCACAATCAAGGCGTTCAAATGGTGCACAACCATAGGCCATGTGGCTATCTGCGAGTGAAGCTCAGGGGAAACGAGGCTGCTAGCTTGAGATCCGCCTCGGGAACGCTAGCCGAGCTTCCGGGCTGCCGTGAGAGGTGCCAAACAGTGATGATGACGACAATAACGTACTCCTTCTTCACTTTGTGCCTCTTCTCAGCTTGGCGTATGCGAACACTGTGGCAGATTTGGTGGGAACACTTTAAGCAAGTTGGCTTTGAGAGCATCGTTGAATCCATACTCTTGATAACTTCAGTGCTCCGACCTGCCGACTTACTCAGCATATTGGAGACTTCTACATATCGGAATGCAGTAGCCTTTGAACTCAATGAATCCCTTACTGACCCAAGACTTACTCTTCAACACTACCACATCTTGCCACCGCTCATCTAGTTCGAGACTCTTGAAAGCAGACGTATCTATAGCTCCACTCCTCATACCAACATGACTAAACACAACCTGCCATAGTCTGCGCTCAAGCCATAGCTATGACTTTGGTATGTGTTCGGCGCAGGCACAATACAGTGTATGACCTGATTGTCAAAGCCCAATACTACGAAACATATGCAGCTGCTTCAAGTGTGTACCAAAAGCCGACTTCTTCCTAATTCACTGATATGAGTCTCGACTTGTAGTTGTTGCCTTGGCGCTGCTGGCTGCTGATGGCAGGGGAGCAGTCAACAGGAATCACTAGTACAAGCTGGACTGCCGACAAAACACTCTCCTGACCGGACCAGAATTACTGCTACCAGACACGCCGAGCTAGATTCAGCAGTTTGTCAAGGCGTCGGAGAATCCCGCCCAGTATCCACGTATGAATTCGAGAGCACCATCTGTCCGCTACTCCACCGAGTTGTACAATCGCACTTTATAAAAATTTGACTTGTGCGACACGTCTCGTTTGCAGCCAGCGCAAGTGAAGTGTGCTGTTCCTTTCATTTCAAATATTAGAACACGTCTAGCCGCGCTTTGCTTGGTGCGAGCTCTGTCGTTATTCGCCTGAGATAATGCTCTCAAAGTGAATGCCTGATGTCCGATTTCGTCCAATAAGCGGCCAGTCCAAAATTGCCCTGTATCTCGCTAGCTTCTTCCTCGCACCGTGCTACAAACAACTTTGAAATTCTACGGCTTTTAGAAAGGGGTTTGAGACAAATGCTTCGAGCGATCTAGTATCTTTTGGACTGCTGATTGAAGTTCCCAGCCTGCAAGCCCGTTCTGATAATTATTCAAGCATACCATGACTTCGTTCCCCAGGATTGCCCTAACGACCGTCCAGGCAATCATCGCCAACATTGCATACGTGTACAGTGACTCTCACGCGAATACCTCGTGCCTTGACCCAGAATGGCGGGCTAGCGCTTATCTGGTGGAGAGTCTACCAAATGTGACTTTTCAGCTACCCCCTAGCTGGGCTGGCCAGATTCCGGTTCCAAGCATTACCAATGACGAGCTCTTTTTCTGGTTGTTCGAAGCAGAGGACCGAACGAAAAGTAACGACTTCATAAGTGAGCACGTTCAAATCAGACACCAACAAAAGCTGACAGAACTCTTCTAGTATGGTTGAATGGTGGCCCAGGATGCTCGTCTCTCAATGGGCTGACCAAGGAAAACGGGCCTCTACATTTCTCTGGCAACTCGGCGACACCCTCCGCAAACCCCAACTCATGGACTAGATTAGCCAATGTGCTCTACGTCGATCAACCAGTTGGAGCTGGCTACAGCAATGGACCAACGCAAGCCACTCTGAATTCTCAGGTCACACAAGACTTTGTAGCATGGCTCGGAGCATTCTATGATATCTTTCCCGCCCTGAAGTCCAAGGACACGTACGATTTCCCCGAATGTTGTCCCAGACATCAAGTGGCGAGATGCAATCGCAAGTCATGCTTTGCAAGCAGCTTGAAATCGATTGTAGAAGTGTACTAATTCTAGACCATGCGTCAGGTACATGATGGGGGAGTCTTACGCAGGCATCTACGTGAGTTCAGAGAGCCATTGCCTATTGATCACTGGTTGATTGATGCTAGATTCCCTACTTTACACGAGCTCTTATCGCCAACACCAGCCTCCCAAGAAATATAAAGGGCATAGCCATTGGCGACGGCACATTCGGCAATGATGCAGCACTAACCGACGTTGTAGCTGTTGAGTACTTGCGGAACCAGAACGCAATTCTCGATATCCCTGCCGAGATCCTCGACGTCTTCTCCAAGGCCAACGAGGCGTCCGGGTTCAGGAACGTTCTTGCAAAAGCTACGTACCCACCAGCAGGCAAGATATCGATTCCCGGAGACCCCGAGGACGACAACTTTCGCCTGAGAAAGCGACAAAACGCCAATTGTCCCACTAATCCAACAACACCGGCATTGATCGAACAGTCCATCAACGAGTGCAACGGCGGCAATGCAACATTCACCACAGCACTAAACTATCTAAACACCACAAGACCCTGCTTCAGCCCATACAACATCGCCTACAACTGCACAAACGCACCCGACACAACCTCCTTCGTCAATTACTTCAACAGCCCCGACGTGCGCAAAGCCATCCACGCCCCCAACAAGACGTTTGCAGACTGCAACAGCACCATCCTCAACACCCTCTTCGCTGAATTGGTGAAGCCACCTGCCTACAACATCATGCCCGCCCTCCTCGCCGCCAACATCAGCATCCACATCTACTCCGGAGACTACGATTTCCTGCTCAACCACTATGGGACCGAATTGGCAATCCAAAACATGACCTGGGGCGGCAAGCAAGGTTTACAGTCGAAGCCCAATAGAGCATTCATGGTCGATGGCGTCAACATGGGGAATTGGGGCTGCGAGGTACGTCTGTTTGTCCCTTCCAATAATGCCTGCAGATCTCCATTAACCCAAACCTTTTCCCATATCTAGCGCGGACTTTCCTACCATCACATCCTAAACGCCGGACACGCTGTACCATACGACCAGCCAGAAGCCATGTTCGCCTATGTGAGGGACGTTGTAATTGGAAAGGCGGCCTGCAATTAGCGATCGAATACTCACTACGGCATTTCCAGCCATCTAGAAAGCGAGAGCGGTGTTATGTTCGTGGGCGTGGGCTGTAACTTCTGTGGTAGTATCATTCAGCAGTTGTTATCCTATCAATACCAAATAATTACCTAGAAGTTCAATTACGCTGGGCAGATATGATATACAACAGCAAGATGCATGCATCTTCATCCCTCACACACACACTCTCTCTCCCCCTCTTCCCTACCAACCCCACCCCAACCTCCCTTCAATCTCGCTCCACCAATTTCTCTCCCCCCTCATTCATACCCCCCTGCCAACCTCAACCCCCCAACATCACCATCACCATCACCGTTATCATCAATCCAATAATCAATTACATCTTTCCAAAAACTTACGCTCAAAATCTACACCAACAAGTACGCCCATATTTATAATCTTGATATTGCCAATACCGCATCAATCCGATTCAGTATCCACTTCGGTATCAGTACTATCACAAGAAGAATGGAAATATACTTATTATTGTATTCCTTGTGTGCGAGATGAGGAGATAAGAGGGGAGTAGCAAAATCAGAATCTTGGTGATGAGTGGGAGGATGTGAGAGGATGAGTGAGAATGTGTGGAGATGGAATGATGGATTGATTGATTCTTACAAGCGAAAAGGTTTGGGAATGGCTAGGGGGGGATGGTGGGATGCAGGGATGGGTATGGAATTAAGAAGGCTGGATATACAGATCTTTTAAATAGGGAAACAACGTAGCAAAGATGATGGATAGAACAGGTGATGCAACCCGAAGCCTGCTTAAAAGAAGTAAGTATGGCTGATGTACAAGTAAGGCTCTTTTGCTGTTGGGTTCATGGTAGGCGATGATACTCGTTCATTCATGGTATGAAGTAGTACAATACAGTAATCGTTCTCATTCTCATTAATCGTAGAGACTGTGGTCGTTTGTTTGCGTGTCCTGACTTGGGCCGGAATTCCCAGATTCACATGCACCCTCGCTTCAAAAACACCTTCTGCACGCGACTGTGAAAAGGAACGAAATCGTTTCATCATAACGCTCGCCCCTTTTCACATTCTCTTCCCCCCAGATCAGTCTAGAAGCTCTGTCCTTGAAAGGCAGGATGAGCAGCCAAGTCAGGCCTCTGCACGCCATTCACGACCGGAACCTCTGTGCTCCCCGCCCCGGCAAACTTATCAAACTGCGATGGGCTCCCAGATGGCAGCGGGTTGGAGATGTTACGAGCGGGCTGCTGCGTATGATAGCTCGGCAACGTCTCGCTCATAGTCCGGCGGCCCAAATGGAAGCTCCGCCTTGGCTTCGTAGCCCTGCTCGTCGAGGGGCTCACATACACCTTCTCCGGGGCAGTGGAGCCGTGAGCGCGGACCTGACGGGCGGTGATGTCGAGGGATTTCTGGCGGAACAAATAGCTCGCGAAGATGTTGGTGATGCCCAGGATGGAGACGAGGATGCCGGCAGCGATGACGAGGCTCCAGTAGTGGTCTCCGAGGGACTGTTTGGAGGTGGCTGTTTTGTTGAGATTGCCGAGGAGGGAGACGCCGAGGATTATCATGAGGACGCCGAGAGTTACGAAGCCGGATGATGGTGAGAGGAGGGGCCAATTGTTGGCGATGTAGCGGCGGAAAAGACCGATTTCGGTGATGATCAATGCCACTTTTGGTTCCTCACGTTAGCAGATGGGAGATCTTAGAGGATTGGGTAGACTTACTGCTCAGGAAGCCGGTGATTACGTGGGTGACGCCGTCGAAAAAGAAGAATTTAGAAATGTTGAAGGTTTTGACCAGCATAGCGAAGCTTGCTGCAACAACGGCGGTCAGAGTGATTATGTTTACGACGCGGATGACCTGGAGGACGATGTAACCTGGGCCTGCCAGGGATTTCTTGAAGAAAGGCATTGCTATAGGAAGATAGGTATAGGCACTGAAATTGTAGGCCGGGGTTTAGAGCTAGGTGGGACGAATATGTTGGAAAGAAAGTGATGATTGCTGCTCAGCAGACGATTATTGATAGGAATTGGGCTATAGGTTGTTGAGGTATTAAGTCGCCTTTGTCGAGGAGAAAACAAGTGATAGTAAGAGGGAGTGTAACAATCAGACAATGAGATGAAGTGAACAACAATGAGGGGTGCAAGGAGCACCTCGATGGGCAAAGACGACAAGAAGTGACAATGGTTGAGAACAAACTGGGGATGAGTCAAAGGAAAAGTGAATGCATGAAGGCCTGGAAGAGCTCCCCTTGTACAACGCGACTCTGTTGACGGGGACAATGGGGATCTTAGTGCTTGGAATCACGATGCATGGCGCGAGGTTTCCCCACAGGATTGGTTTGAGATCTGAGTAAGGCACAATGTATGTGGTCCTCGGTCGCCGTTGGGTCAAACCCAAGACATCTTTTCTTAGACAAGCCCTTCTGAAGCAATACCAACATCTGAGCATACTAGGCTGAAGTGCAGATTGAGTGGATGTAGTTGCTTGATTTCTCCGAATTCTCGGAAAGAGATCTGTTTCACCCTTTTGCCCCGGCGGTTACGACGCGCTCTTGAAACCGAACGCGCTGATGGACTGTGGGCCATTCACGAACGGAGATCCAGATGGGATCCAGTCCCGTCCTAGCTTCATGTGTTCGTTCGAACTGCCCATCATTGTCTCTGTATCGTTTTCGAACTGTTGATGCTCGTAGCTAGTTGAGAAAGGACAATAGGTGGTGCGGAACGGCATATCGGAGTGGTTGATGCCTAGAACTAGAATAAGTCTAGCGCGTTTCTGGTGGAAGCTCGAGTCGAAGTCGAAATGCCGAGACTCTTGGTGTGACTTCACACCCTTTCTATATTCTATCAAAAGGGGATATCTAAGTTGTTTTAATCTTCTACGATGTTGGCAAAACTTCTTGGAAGCCCGTGATGCCTTCTGCGTACTTCCTAGCTTCGTCCTCCACCTTGGCCACCTGGATTCTTCCACTCAATGCACTCCTTACGCCCTCAACAACTTCCCTCTCGTCCATCACCTCGCCCATGAATTGGCCCTCCTTCCGCCAATACCCTTCCGTCTTTATTCTCAAACCCTCGTCTCGAACCACCACGTTCCTCAGGATACCCACAGCATTCAATTTCCCTCTCGCATTCTCCAACGTTCGGATAGCAGTCTCCATCCTCTCGGCTGCACTAGGCGGGACCACAAACATGCGATTTGTTGATGAAAGCCAGAAAAGTCCTGCGAAGAGAGCATCCACAAGGGCGATGGTGATCCCGCGAAAAATGCGCATGCGCCAGTAAAAGTGAACGTATTCCTCAGGACGATGGGCACGCGCGTTGAGTTTCCAATCGTAGCTTCCGAAAAGATAGCACTCGCTAATAGCGAAGCCCATTCCTGTCATGGCTGCAATGCTGCGCCATTGGTTGGTGTATTTGCCAGCAATGCCTGACGAAGTTGCTAGACCAAGAGCGAAGGTATGTAGGAGGTGAGGTAGGATTATGGACGGAAGTGCGTAGTAAAGATATGTCATTGGCTCGTCGGAATTGCAAAAAGAGCAATGCGTAAGCACATCTGGGCCGTAAGCGAAGTATAGTAGTCGAGAATCCAGCGAGGCTATCTTAGGGCGCAGTATGTTATCGCCTTCAGACAACTCGGAGCCACCTCGTGCAATGGCAAGACGTGTGAAGAGAACGTCATTTGGGGTTTGTATGCGCGAGGAAGTGGTTGTGAAGATGTTCTCTGGTGCAAAGTATGGGAATGTGGAAATGAGGGCGATAACAGCTGAGACGAAGAGAATATTCAGGGAAGAGTATACGGGAGAGGGCACTGGCTGCCTCCCAACGGGTGCTGTGACCGTTGCTACTTTCTGAGTGCGGTACCAAGTTATGAGGCGGGGGAGGAGGAGGGGGCCAACGGTGAAGAGGATGGTTTTGAGGCTACGAAGCGTTAGCATTGAGAGTGTGTCTGGCAGGCTTGATAGCTGAGACATACGTTGAGATGCTGACCATGCTGCTAGCTGGACTGGAAGTGATGGTTATTGAATGATCATGTTGTGTTTGGACTCGATTCTTGGAGTGGAAAAGACACGTTCTTGTCGGCTGCGAGGCACCAAGGGTCTCATCATGCAGCAGATCTCCCGCTGCCAATGGCGCCAACCGCTGAGCCGCACCAAGTGGCTACTTTTCATCCACAGACCACAACCACAGCTGGCCTGGATCTCGCCCAATCCCTTCATGAAACCAACATGGGAACCACGTCGCAGTCGGCACAAGATCTTCTATCTGGCTCCCGGATGTTAGGGGCTTTTCAAGATCAGTCTGACATCGTAGGACCTGTGAAACGCAACCTTTACAAAATCTCTTCTCTCATGCATCTCCTTCCCAATTCCTTGTAGATTTATGGATGACTGGCACTTTCGAAGCTTTAGCGATCCTTTCTCGATGATCGCTCGGAGTCAAAAAGAATGCCTAGACCGAATTCAAAACCTCTGCCAAGGGGTATCTCGCTTCGTGTTGCAGATATGGAGCGAAAGCCATGAACGATACCTGCGTCAATAGAACGAGAAACAATCATAGAACGACCGCGTACACAGTACCGATTCATGAATTGGGCCCCGTGTACGACTAATATCACCGAAATCTCACAGCTCTTTCTTCCCCTCCTCACCTCTTCCAGTCCCTGTGCTCATAGAAATCTTTTCCTTACCTCCTTGCTTCTGCTCACCAGCAAGCACCATCCCCGCCGCCACCGCCGCGCTCACAAGCTGCACCGCAGTCGCACAAGCAATCCCCCACATCTGAATGCTCACACTCCCTGTCGGCGCCCTTGGGAACGCCAGTAGCCACTCCACATATCCAGGTACCCAACCCCGCGGGATCCAGAAGAGCGGTTGTTTGGCAAACCAAAATTGAAGGAAAAAGCGCAGGCCGTTGGTACCGCCCCAGCGGAGGATCACGACCACGCGGTCGAAGGTCGATTTGAAATTTTTGGAGTTGCTTGCTGTATAAGCAGACATGTATTAGCCCCGCTTCGCCTTTTCCTTAACCCCGTAGGGCACGGTGAAAGCCACTCCAAAAGATAGCGGAGGTTGAAGCATACATTTCGAATTGTACTCCGCTTCCACCTTGTCGTAATTCCTTCCAATCTTCGCCCACTTTGCGAAATTATCCTGAGGACTGATGGCATTCTGCTCGCGCTTCAACCGCACCATCTCCCTCCGAAGCTCGATCTCAGCTTTGACATCTGCCGAAGTCGAAGTCGGCAGCTTGTTGTAGAGTGTCCATAGCTAGATTGAGTGTTAGTAGCTGTGACCGTGGTAGCACGGGTGGAGAAGAAGAAGAAGAGGGGGGAAAAAATTGCGTACTAGCTCATTGATGATTGGGGCGCCGACTGTGTTGACTAGATGGATGAAGAGCTGAAGAAGGAAGACTATCAACAATAAGGACGGCATCTTTACAGCTAGTCAATATGTACAAACATTGGAAGACCTGCTCAGAGCTCCCAGGATGACGGCCGCCTGGTCAGCCCTATCAAGCTCCAGGCACTTTCATCTTGCAAACCGTCCTCATGTCGATCTCTCCGTCACCACCTCCACAACCCGAAGCTACTGAATCCTCATTGATCGAAGAAGCCTACACTCAGCTTATCACCGCTCTCCACCCACCCCACCCCTCGATCCTCGAAATCGACATCCTCCCCTCCACGTACCCCCCGCAAATCCTCTTCGACCCTCCCGCCCTCGCTCTCCCCAAATTCCTTCTAGCAAAGCTCTTCCTACTCGCCCGACGCAGATTCTTCGACAAGCACCCCCCATCGCTCCAAACCGGCAACGAAGGATACGACGCCCGTCTAAAAGCGACAAGCATCCTCCTCCTCTTCGATCCCAACCATGTGACCGCTGCCAATTTTCGGAAACAGCATATACAGCACTGCTCCGCCAACCGCATCAACGCATGCGAACGACATGCAGCAGACTCCGCAGCATCGCATTTACTGGCTCAAGCGCTTAGCCACGAGCTCGCTTTCCTGACAAGTCTGCTCACCAGCCCACTAAACAAGCATGCCAAATCCTCCACCCTCTGGGCGCATCGCCTGTGGATATTCCAACATCTGCCAGACGTAATCATGAGTATGGATGACACAAAGGCGAATGCATCTCCGACAATGCAGAATATATGGACTCGCGAATTGCAAATCGTCATGAAAGCAGGAGAAAGGCACCCGAGGAATTACTACGCCTGGAACTACGCCAGACAGCTAATTTGCATCGTCCAGTCTTTCGTAAGGAGCGTCGGAGAGTATCAAGAGTTGCTGATCGATACTTCGGGCGAAGTGCATCGATGGTGTCTGATGCACCCGAGGGATACTTCAGGGTGGGCCTTCCTTGGGTTTTGGCTGGAGAAGGTGCGGGATCAGGTGCGGAAGTGGGAGCATCTTCGATCGAGCGAGGGTATACTTGAGGGTGAAATTTGTAGGGTTGCACGAGGGACGAAAGCGTGGGTAAAGAAGTATGATTGGAAAGGGGAGAGTGTGGAGTGGTTTTTGAAAGCTCTCAAGGAGCTGGGTCTCGAGAAACAATAATAGCATCTGAACGTTTGAATGCCTTCGTTCGGGGGATCTCTATCTCATGCATTTCCAGTATCGAGGACATGATGTGCTTTTCCAACCGCTCCGTGATGGTACATTTTAAGTCGAGAATTACCGATATCGCCCTGCCCTATGCACGCAATTTCAAGGATTATGATGGGGCTCCGTTCCATCCAATGGCCATATCCAAATCCATATAATCCCGGTTTCATGTTCATCATCATTCCCAACATCGCATTTCTGTGTACTTCCTACCAATCATGTTGGAGGGGACTGCGCCAGTCCGTTCATCCTCCCATTCGGCCCCAGCATACTGGGTATGGGCTTCCTTGTCGCTTTCACGGTGTTGATTCGCGGTACACCCTGCAGGGCGCGAGGTTCTTTCATTAACGTAGGGTCCAATTTCGCGGGGACTGCAGCTGGTCAGCACTTTAAATTGCAAGGGCGGTGTGCAAATGGACCTCAATGGTCTACTTATGGAGCTGACATACTTCTGGTAATGATTGTCCGGACATCCCCAGGGATACGACCTTTGGGTGGCGTAGCAGCGGCTGTTCGCCACAGATGGTCATATGTATCTAGAAGGAAATCTGTCTTTGATTTACTGAACATAGATGCTCGACCCCTATTTCGTTTCGAAAGAATCATCTGGTCAAAGAGCATGATCGATGGGTCATTAGCGGCCTTTACTTCGCGCTCATGTATGAACTCATTGAAACCTAGGCTATGTTAGCATCAGTATAGCGCCTCGGTCTAAGGAGGTACTTACTTTGAGTTTGTTGCAGCATCTGCATGTAATCAGCATTCTCATGAGGCAAACTTCGCATAAAACCATCAGAATTAAATCCATAGATCATTCCAGCTTTCTTCTGGTCCTTCGTCGGAGGTGCAAGAAATTTTCGATAAGTGTAAAAGAGCGCTGCAAAGCATCGAGCGAAAGCGGCTCTAACCTGTTCGGGATGAAAGGCGAGAGGACAAACAACGCATATCTGCTGCGCACATCTGCCGTGAGCAATGATCCCACATCCAGTACACCTGTAGATGCCGTCCTCGGCCTTGTCATCGCATATCGTACACACAGACCGGTCATCGTGCAGCCGCCATTGCAGGCAATGACCTTCCACCCAATTGGTGGTTTCGTTGTTCCGGACTGGCTGCATTAACATGTTTGGCATTACTGTTGATGCAGCCAGTGTAGATTGTGCGTAAGTAGAAGGGGCGTAGTTTGACATGGCATAGCTGCCAGTGGTGGTGGTGCTCATTGAGGGCTTTGAAGAATGATTACTAAACGGTAAGCTTGGTCGCCTCAGGGTAGTGGGGTTTCTGTCAGGAGCATAAGTGGAGCTGCGCTTAGAAGAGCTGTCAAAATGTCCAGAGCGTTTTTCCCTTAGATTTGGCTTTGAGCCATAACCAGAGTCATTAGTGGAGGTTGGTGTCCTCGGTAGAGATGGGAACGAGCCTGACGTAGGGGAAAGCTCCGCCGAAGCATCCTTGGATGTTGAGCTTGTAGAAGGTCGCGTACCATCTTTTGGTGGCTGGAATGCGTTGAAGACGAGAGACTTGGCGGGAAGATTGGAAGCGTTGTCTCCGAAAGAGGTCGAATCAAGACTGACATATTTGGCGAGCGAGGTCGGTTGCGGCATACCCGTGAATACTTGAGGGCTCTCTGACGAGAAGGTATCGAACGGGAAAGACTCAACGGCGTAAGCTGGCGGCCCTTTAGATACTCCATACCGATTGTGATGTGGTGCTGCCATTTGTAGCAGGGATGTCAATTTCCTTCGCTGTTGCCTTGGCATAGGTACTGGTCGTACGGTCGATTCGATTTCGTCTTGATCTAGGTCGACGAGGACAAAGTCGTCTTCAGGAAGCTCGACCCTCTCATATCGCCGTTCAATACCCACGATATACGGCACTGGGGCTTCAATCGCTCCAATGAGCCTGGCTGGAAGTACTGGAATATAGACCCCATGCCAGGTCAGTGGATACAGAAGCTCGATCAATGCTTTACTCGCAAGATGAAGCATTGCTGTATGAGACGATAGAAGGATAATTCGAGACTCGGCCAGTATAAACTAGGTTCGTCGTTAGCCATTAGTCGTGGATCATAGGAAGGGACTGTTACCTCAAGTAGGACTACTATGTTCGGAATCGAGAGTGCTCGGAACAAGGCATAAAGATCAGTCTAAGTCAGAGTCAGCAAGATTGCCCTCCCATCTTTTGGCCATCATTTACATTTCTCGAGCCAGGAAGCTCATTGACCGCTTCCTTCCTTGCGAACAAGCGAAGCTCCCGGATCGATACTTCGACTTGCGTTCTGGAAGAAACGGGACTCAAAGCTTCAACGCAGAGATTGATGACATATCTTTCCAACGGCTGCCACATCCCTATCTTCGGTGAGCTCGCAGGTACTCTCATAATCCCTCCATCCATCATGGGTACTACAATTGCTTTGAGCCATTCTTTCCAAAAGCTGGTCAGAGATGGGTCTCGACCAAAAATTCCATACGACCTGGGTATCCAAAGGCCAGTCTCACCATCAGTCAGGCCTTCAATTTTAGCTGCTGCACCATGTCGTACAGGTCGTAGAAGGTCTGCCATCAGCGCAATTTTCTCCTCGACAGCGCTAATCTCATCTTCCAGCTCCTCTCTTTCATCGGATCCAGAATCGACAGTCGGCAGCTTGGCCAGAAGACTCGATAGCTTGATTCTCTCCTTAGCCAGCCTTTCACCCAGGCTACTTGCAAGCTCGCGCTCCTCATCCGTCATGTTATCTCGCCTCCACTTCTCGCACTCTTGCTCCAATTCCGCGGAAGCTCGCTCGTTCAGTGGAATCCATATTATTATACATATAGCGTAGAGCCGTGAATTGTCCCCAGACGTCATTGCGAAGCCATGCCATGTTGAACGTGGCCGTTCATCTGCCGAGACTATGTTGACATCATTGGGAAAAGCGAACATCGGTACGTAGTCTGGAAATGCTCCCCTTCTTTTCGTCTCGTCCACCATGCTCTTGGGAGGGTACCGATCTAGAAGCACAGGCTCGAATCTGCGCTTCAGAGGATGGGTGTTCACTTCCTCGTTGAGTGGCTGTGGGTTGGGTATAACAGAGTTATAATTACTCAACCTCTTGGACGTTCGGACGGATGCTGGATGGACCAAAGTCAGCGCCATCACATCAATACAGCCACATTGGCTTAGCGAGGAGTATGCCGAAAGGCTGGGGCCGTACGAACTTCACTTGCGAAGGATGACCTACATTGCCTTTTAACGGACGACTGCCTCTTCATACTGTTCATGTCCCTAAACGAGATTCGCCGCCGAATGCTCCCAATCCCTGGCTTGAGTCCCGCAGCATCCTCATTAAAAATCTTCTGGGTCTTCGGTCGAGGCTTTGGCCGATTGGGCAAAACCGCTCCCGCACTCAGGGTCAAATCCGACAAGAACGAGTCTCGCTGAGATGCGAATTTCTTCAAGGCGTGTTCAAAATCATGGTCACTCAGCCCACCAGCAATGCCAGTGCCATTGACTTGTATTGCCTTTATAGTAGTACTGCTCCTGTTACTCTCGCTGCCTCCTGTCTTGTCCGGGGAAAAGGATAGGGACGTGATGGACAAGCGTGCTTCGTCGGAAAGAGTCGATAGGCGCTGATAGGAGTTTCGCTTCGCCTTCCGAGGTGTAACGACGGGGAGATGCTGATCATCGTCCTCGGCCTCTGCTGCTTTGTCCTCCTCGATTGTCTGCTCCACGGGAGCTGGAGACGTCGTCTCGGCAATGTCATCATCGTTCGTCCACCGAAGCTGTTCGCTATCAACACCTGTGACAGCGTAAGCAAGTGACTGAGAAGGGAGATAATTGGCCTACCACAAATGAAAAACCAATCAGCTAAAGGGGTAGATGTTGTCTCCGTAGCTGGAGCCATGAAGTTGGGTAAGGAGCGTGGGGTAGCAATAGCAAGTGTTGCAAATGCAAATTCATGTCCCGAAAATCACAGGGGGCCGAGAGTTGCATGTATCGTCATTGCAGATATGATGCTTCGGGTTCTGTTCCTGGAAATAGTATAGAGTGGGCCCCTGATGCTTGATGTAAGACGTGCATACAGCAAGCAGATAGTGAGGCAACTTGAAACCTAGCCGCCAGATAGGGTCAAGGAGAAGCGAGTCAAGCGGTGGAAGGGAGGGGCGTGGGATGGTAGCTCAGGAGGAATCCCGCCGCGTAGCTTCATGTGGCTCGAGTCGCAGAGTGCAGATCTCCGTGTATTGTGTATCTTTCGGCGGTTAGATTGATTTTCTGAGCAATGCGGGTGTATCAATATTTCCCCCGCACCGCAGCCCGACCATTCCTGGTGTGGGCCCGGCAAGGACGAGATTGGAGGAAGGGAGCCGCTTGATTGGACAGCAGTGACAGTTGACACGATCTAAAGAGCGTTGGGTTCGGAAGAGTGTACAACTGGTATGGCTTTACTTTGGTGCTGGCGCTGCAGACGAGTATTTGCAGTCTAAAGCGGGGCACTTTTGCAAGGATCCAATCACCTAAGCCCAGTCGAGACCGGCACCCCCAATGTGATCCATCCCCTATTCTATAGCAGTTGTACACTACCTACTCTCAATGTCTATAGTCCTTCGCCATTCTCATTATGATTGCTATTTTTGCGGGGAGCGACGTTCTAGCTGAAACAACAGCGCACGAGCTCATGCTGCACATACTAGGCGCGACTCATAGCACCGGAAGTATCCCAGGAGACCCAGGGGAAAGGGGCCACAAAGGGGGTCGCCACGACCGCATAACCCTTCTTGGGGCGAACGACGCGTGGACCGCCTAGAGTCCTGTGCGCTGCATCCCTGCAGAGATCTCAGTTCAAGAAATTGAAACCGATTATAGATGTCCCCTCCCTGATGCCTGAGGCTCTTAATAGGCGCGCCGCAAGCAAGGCCTCGGATGTGCCTGTGCTACCAAGTATTTACGAACCATGTCACGGCTCGCTTATCAAAACATTGTTCCAAGCCTTCTTTGTTTATATCATGCTGAGACAAGGACGGACAATGTTCGGTCTGTTCCCAACTCTTTTAGAATCCACCCTGCTATGTCCAAGCATTACACACCAAGCTTGCGAATTGGCTGTGGACACGGTCTCATCGTCGCTTGGCGGCCAGCCATCCTGTAGTTAAAAAGCCAGGATCTCCCATAGCTGTTCGCCATTGGATGCCTAGCTGTCCAAGGACAGTGCGACCGTCCTTCGTGACCTCTTTGGAGGAACCGCCATCCTCTTGCTCCACTAGGAAAGCTATTTGCATAATGTCTCGTGGCGCCATGATTGTACAATTTGTATCCTGATTGTCCGATTGTGACATGTCCTTATTAAGGGAAATTGTCTTGAACGCCGACTTTGGATTGAACGACATATCCTTGAGGGTTATGGTGCCATCTGCCATGTTGTCTAGTTGGATCTCTACTGCAAACCTTTCCCTTCCGCTCCCGGGTAGATTGGAGACCTTAGTCCGAACATTCAGACATGGCCGGCATACGAATTGGTACAGCTTCCTAAAATTACGGACGCGTCCGCTAGATGCAGACTGGTCCTTGGAAAGTGTAGTTTCAGAATAACTTAGATTCACGGCAAGAGTGTGGTTACCCTCTTCACGTAGATCGAAACGTACGATCTTCTGTATCGAACACCCTAGCTTCACTGGGCGATTTGGATACTCGTCGTCAGACGGTGTGGCCTCCAAGGGTGTCGTTCCTGACGGCGCCTGCATCTCAGCCCCTACCCTAATGGATGTGACTTGGTGCTCAGCATCTGCTGAAAGCTCGTTGTTTGCGCATAAAGTGCAAGAAAAGGTCTCTCCAACATAGGCTGATCCAAACGCAGGAGGAAGTGTGAGGACCGGACTGAACAGAAATTGCTCGTCGGTCTCCTGAGGACCTAAATCAAGTGCGGCATCGGAGTCTATGTAAGATGATGTTTTGGACTGTCGAGGGAGTGGGACACTTTGTGATAGGGAAGGTCTCGAAAGTCGCAGTACCTTCAGTGATACTGCATGAGGCTCTCGAGGCGGTTCCATGATGTTGTGTCTGATAACAAGGATCGCCGCGTTTCCTACTATTTGAGCTTGGTGGCGGAACAATTCCGGGCCTGGCCGCATAAGTTATTTACTTCTTCTATCCCGGACAACCTCAGTAGCTCATCGATAACCGAATTGCAGAAATGCTCGAAGACACCGCAACGTCGGTCGGGGGCGGCTCGCCGCGCAAGAGGAATGCTCCCTCCAAAGCTGTGGTGGACCATGTGAATGACGATGAAGCACAAGCCGTCTCATCTCCACCTAAGAAGAAGAGGGTTAATCTACAGAAGAAAGATGAGGAAAAGAGGTTGAGACGATTTCGTCAAAAGGCTCCGGGGTCTTACCTCGACAAGCTTCATCGAGCAACAACGCAAAGGTATGCAACATTCACCTGTGTATGAGGATATGAGCTTGACGGGAGAGTTAGGATGTTCGTGATCGATCGAACACGAGGCGGTACTGATGATGTTCCGGAAGAGACCATTGATATGGCGGGCACTACGGGCAATATCTATAGCATTACCATTGGCCAAGTACCGAGCTGTACCTGTCCAGACAACCAGAAAGGCAACCAATGCAAACACATCGTCTATGTGAGCTCTCATGCAACCAATTTTGGCAAGTCCAACAGCCTAATCTCTATCTAAAGGTTTTACATAACGTCCTCAAAGCCCCAGAACACCTACAATACCAACTAGCGTTCTTGTCCTCAGTGAGCCACACCCCTATCCTGAGAGACTTGATTGATGTATGCAGCATACTGACGCAAGATCAGGAACTCCGAGAGATCTTCGCTGCAGCCCCTGCCCCCGCCTCATCAGCATCCGCCTCCACTGAGGCACCATCCAATCGCAAGGATATCTCAGGAGACTGCCCGATATGCTTCACAGAATTCGAACCCGAGACCGAAGAAATAGTATGGTGCAAAGCCGCTTGTGGCAATAATATTCACCAGACTTGTTTCGAGCAGTGGGCCAAAAGCCAGTCTGGGAAAGAAGTCCGCTGCGTGTACTGGTAAGCCTAACGTTTAACCCCTTGGAAATTATTGGCTGAGCTGACTCCACCGAAGTCGTACTCCGTGGCAGGGCGATGAGCAATCGCTCAAAAAGATCAAGCAGGCAGGAGGCAAAGTCAATGGAGATGGCTATGTGAATGTTGCGTCTGAACTTGGCATGTCAGGGGCTCGAGACTACTCTACCTGCCATCAGCATTGGGTCCGACAGCAGGGATTCGGCTACTACTAAGCCATGCTGCTCAGGTCGCTTGTTGCTTGCCGCAACGGTTTTGCTCAGGCTGCTGTGGATTCTACTACAGATGCTTCTTGCTCTACTATCACTCTTACTATACCATTTATGAGGCGAAGATACCCAACTTTGTTGCTTTCATTTCACGAGAGAATGTGTAGATAGTTTGAAAAGTTTAATCACCCATACCAAATGTGGTGTATCTCGTTGCTGCTTAGCTTACCTACTGAGTTGTCATTGAGACTCACATGCAGAGTTGCTCTGAAGGGAGCTCAGAATTTCGAAAACCTTGCTCATTGATGCTACGGTACACTTTCGACCTCGCAATTCTCTACATTCATCAATGTAGATTCACAGCAAATAGGGGGTATATTTCCGTGCTCCACAAGCTCCTACGCTAATGTATGCAGATGAGAGACAAGAAAACCATCATAGCACGATGTTGGACCAGATCGATAGTAAGACGTGGCGAAATCCTTCGCTCAAAGTGCCTGACGGCGTGGAATCATCGTCTGTTGCAAGCTCTGATACGTGTCGGCCCGCTGGAAAATATCCCCTTCGAATGACCGTTCAAAAGACGCGGTACCAGGTGTCGGAGGCATATTGCCAGCTGGCGTTGGTGGAGGAGCAGGCACGGTGGCCTGAGCTGCGGGACCCAGGGCGGCAGATAGTGGAGTTGCGGGCACGTTTGCTGGGTAAGGACTCGTGCCGCCAGCGGATGATCCGCCGGAGCCACAAGTACGATGCTGATACCCGTTGAGTGCTGGCAATTGGGTCTGAACCTGTGGTGTTGCTTGAGGCGTAGCTTGGGGGTCGACGTCGAAGGTGAGACGACTCCAGGGAGAAGTCGCGATAAGCCTGGTTATTTCTCTGATGGATGTATGCACGGGACGCAATTGATACCTCAGGCTTGACTCAACGAGATTGGTCTTTATTGCTTCCTTTATGACGACTAAGAGGTTGCTGTGAGAGTCTAGATAGCTTTTCGTGAGTCGCCAGAAGTCCCGAACATTACGTGCCTCTCGATCATTGAGCATTACGTTGGAAAGGCTCGCTTTCAATGCCTCGGTCAATCCCAAACAGTGCATCGTACTATTAGTAAGTATCGCCCAATGGTCGCGGACCCTTGTGTTTGCGTAGAGTTTGTCAGCTGCACCGAGGGCTTGGGAAAATTCTGAGTGAAGGTGCGAAACTATCCCATGCCCTTCCTCAACGGACTTGAGAAGGATGTAGAAAATCTTTTCAAACTGCGCTGCCTCTTGTTTTTCAGCCCGAGCCTGCTCAGCTGTAAAGTTGATACTGCTGCTTCTAGAACGGGCAACAAGATTCGCACCGCTGAAGGACTCGCCCGAACGAGGCGTATTGACCACGGAACTGGAAGCCGAACTGGGAAAGTGTCGAGCTCGGCTGTTGGAGCGACTTCGGCCATTAGCGTACAGCGGAACGACATTTTGGGCGCCGACAGGCGCGTGAATGGTGTGACTGATGGGCTGCTGAGGTTTACTACCAGGGTTCAACCGCCTTTCGGGCTTTCGACGCTGAGTTGGCGTCATAGATCGATCAGAGATGTAGGTATGTTCTCCTTCACTAGTAACCTCGTTGATGGTGGAAACACGCTGTATAGTATCCTTTGGTAGCCTGTTTATAGAAGCACGAACACCAAGGGTTTTGCTGGCATTGATCATCTCATTCATGCTTCCATAGAAAGTGAGCATGAACGTGCGGACATATCTCTGATCGCATTCTTTGACAGGATGTCGTGCAACCCGGAGAAGTAGCGCTGTAACCTGCTGATGGGCGACAACGCAATCGTGCGTAGCCTGGACTACTGCTCTTCTGAATTGTTGTTCAGGTTTCCCACCGTCGTTCGATATGCTGTCTAGTCGGAACAGCTCTTGATCTAGGCGTTCGATGTGCATCAATGCTGAATGGAAGTCTCTCTCTACGCTTGATCGCTTCGGTTTTCCATCCTTGATCACACTAGCCAGTGTTGAAGCGATCGGATGTATCATATTCACTGAGTAAAGCGCGCCTTTGGCGCCTCCGATTAGGTGGTCTATTGGCTGGAAGTCGCGCTTCTTCTCAGGTAGGCTTGCTAGGCGACGTACGAATACACTTCGTTGATGTTCTCCGCCACTTGGGCTTGCAGAGGGACTACTGTCACCGACTTGAACGCCAGTTCGAAGAGCGGAGCCATGGCTCTGACCTCGGAAGTGATGACTGTTTCGGTTCGAACGCGTTTCCTCAAGAACACCGAGGTCACTATGCTTCTTCCCAATCAAACCATTCCGTTTTGTTCGGTTATTGTGCGTAGATTGTATGATGCTTTCGCTGTTACTTCTGTTACGCTCGTTTCCAAGAGCCAAGGGGGCGAGGCCAGGACGACGAGGCGTAGCCATCTGCAATGCGTTGTACTGGCTCGATGGAACCCGACTGTGAGAGCGCGTCGGCAGAAGTGGCTTTGCAATCAGCGGAGATCGAAGATCAGATGCCGACTCCGACCCACTCGTACTATGACTGTACTGGGGCTGCACTGGAAATCTTGAGAGTGCACGAGGTGTCTCTAAAGGTCCATCATCGCTGAAGTAGACATTAGCAATAGAATGCATAAATCATCTCGAGGAAGTATACGTTGAGTCTTCTCCTGAATCTCTCGGAGTCACGTTATTTCGCATGTAGTTCAGGATTTTCCTGGTCAAAATAGTATCCCTCTCGTTGTGGTCCTGAACGTCTTCGCTACCCTTGATGACGCGAGAAAGATTTCGATTGAAGGGATTATCAGTCACCTTCAGCATTCTGAGCGTGCTTATAGTGAGGAGAGTAGTAGGGAGGTCTTGTAGATCATTATTTTGTACCGAAAAAACTCGCAGAGCTGTCAAGGACCCGATCTCATCTGGCACTTCACTAAGCCCGTTACCGCTGAGATCAAGAATTTCTAGCTGCGGGAGACCAAAGATCTATCATCCGTTAGTCCAAAATCGGTCAGAGATCTTTATTCCGACTCACTGCCTTCGGGAATTCTTTCAGCATGTTACCTCTTAGGTTAAGGTATTTCAATGCGGCACATTGCGAGAACTCATAGGCAATGTGAGATAGTGAAGTGTAAGAAAGTTGAAGTCTATCATAATGACGTGTCAGCTCGGTCCTAGCCTCAAAGTTCATACTGCATTCATTATTCTCCACCGTTTTTCGGTAATACTGGGTATCCTACCTCTCGACATCCTGTTTAATAATGGCAACCACCTCTTTTGACAATTGGCCCAACCACGTATTCCTCAGATCAACCGTCAATTTGGGCTTCAATGCTTCACCAGCTGCTTCGCTATTTAACCTTTGGTATTCCGCGCGTGCGGTGTCGACCGCTTCCTGGAATAGCTCCACGCTTTCTCGTGTCGTCAATCCAACGGCCTTCCCCACTGACTTATCTTGCACCTGATCCTGCGAGGTTCCCGCATACTTTCCAGGACGATCATGGTCTGACAAATGCATGCTGCGGCCACATGAGCCCGGCTGCCGACTCAAGAACAATCATGACTTACCCAGGGTGGACGGATTCTGGCATATTCTCAAAGACCCTAGACGCTCTCTACCAGCCCATTCTCACTCTGAGCTAGCACAAAACGCTGTCTTCCCAGCTGATTGCTTTACCAATCGATGGACGTAATGCGAGAAGGGTCCGGGTAAGTCACCTCAAAGATGCGATGGGTGCGATCCTGGCTAAGAAGTATCTAGTGAGGACGAATCTATACGAGGCTTACGCCTACCGACAATCATACTGGAGTGCGCTTATGGTACTAAAAGGAAAAGGGGTGATCTCGGGTGGGTGGACCTTATTGCATGAACCATGTGGTGAGCGGGCCCGGCGGGTCCTCGCAGAACAACCGGCGCTTATTTATTGAGTTTCTAAAGTATGGGTCCTTGGCTGGAACACAGACAATGTTCTTCTGCTCTATTTGACTGCGTAAAGTACACTGAATGTACAACAGCGCTTCTAGATTACCTCATACCTTTCATTGAAATTCCATCCTTCGGGAGAGTTTATGGGGTTTAAAGCCATGTGGCCTAACAAAGGCGGTCCTACTTTGCACCGGAAAATTTTCCGAAGCAGATGGGAATGACAATGAGCCTTGAAAAAAAATCATGGTACGTTGCATAAACTAGGTTGATGAATTCTTTCACGGAATTTGTAGTCATTGACTAGCCACCGATCTGTCTTGGGAGCTAGGAGAAACAGGGGGCATCCATCTGCAGGATATTTATCAAGTCATTCCATGTAATTGATCCAACAAAAGCTTGGAGGAACTCTTGAAGCTCTCTATTGGAGGCTTGAGATGCCGAATGCTCTTTCATGTCTCATAGGCTTGGTTCCACCGTTTGGGCGGCCGCTCGATTCGAATTCACACATCAGTGTCAACCACAAGAGAAACAAGCTCGACTTGCTTGGTCTATATTCAAGCGTCGTGACCCTCCTTATCGTTTCAATGGCGTCGGACTGGGTCCGAAAGTTTGTGATTGATCCTAAGGGTGGACCATCGCACCACCAAAGGCGCTCTGTCCCTGGGCAGGTATCTCGTCTGAAACCTCCTCAAGTGCGGCCTCGTACTCTCCCTCAGCAGCATCTATGGCAGCCTCGGTCTGTATTCCACCAGTGTACATCGCTGCGTTACGTTGTTCGAGCAATTCTACCTCTTTCTGAGCCCACGCCTTCCAATTCTCATACTCCTTGTCTTCCAGTTGCATGCCAATATCTAATACAGAAGGCCCGAAGTAAGCTCCTGTGGACATTGCCTCTTCCTTAGCTACTCTACGCTCAACTTCTTCCTGTAACCTTAGATCGTAGAATTCTTTGCGTGCCTGATCGTAAGCTTGGGCTGGGGTTATTCCTGCGACGTTATGCCGTAGCCACAATTGACGTTGCACAACACTGATGGGTTTAGCTTCATGTCTCAATACGAATACCTGGTAGATCTACCTCTCACCACTCAATTTCTTCTTCCTCTGCTGTAGATGACTCCAGTCCGTCTTTTGAGAGTCTTTCCCGTCATTCTCGATGATTAATCGTGGCCTTGCAAGCTCCCACGGGTGGTCCTTGAAAAATGTTCTGCGTAAGTTATCTTCTTCGTATGATATTCTTTGCGGTTGAAACAGCTTGCTTGCTTTCTTCGTCTTCGGTGGTGCGTTCCGCCGTTGGTGTGGTAGAGGTTGAGTTCGTACCAACGGTTGAGCTGGAGTTATGGAGCCGACGACATTATACCATGCGGGAGGCGTGGATATCCTTTCTGTATTGAGCAGCTGTTGTGTGGTTTGATGGACTCTTAGAGGGCGAAAGTTGTAGCGCCCCATGATCTGGTTTTTGGCCAATACGTGCGAAGCTGGAACACCCTGGCTGCAATTGAGGTTGCTATATTAGTGGGATTGGAAAGGGGAGTAAACGTCGGTGATTATGGATAGTATGGACAAGATGGGTAGTATTGATGATGTTGGCTGTCGCCAAGAGGTGAGAGGTGAGAGTCTGGCGGACTTTCTCCGCCCACTTTTATAAGGCAGTCAAGCTCCATCAGAATACAAACTTCGCCAACACTACGAGCTGAGTTTCCGAAAAGATCGAGAACCCCTCACAGGTTTACATGAGCTCGGTTGGTCGGCAAATGACCCATTGACGCTATGCTTCGCCCTTCATGTCAGCCTACTGGAGCTCGGTGGAGGGAAGGGCTCGAGGCCGAGTCAAGCCAGTCGACAGGCCGCGAGGGTCTCAAGCGCTCACATTCCTGTTCACCTTCTTACAACCGGTGACCTTTGCGTTTCTGAGTACGCTACAGGAGCAGCCGATGCACGCTGCAACCAGAAAGCACCCTTATCGACCCTCGACCGCAATTGCTCCTGAACCCATACCTTCTCCTTCACCTCGTCGGCTCGAAAACATCTTCATCGACGCCTTAGTCCAATCATGCGCGTGCCAGAAGTATACAAGGCTTACCTCAGTCCAGTCATTGGTCCCCAAGCCCATACATTTGTATCATAGAGCGCGGCGGAGACATCAAGATTTTGGGAGGCAAGTTCGGCAGCTTCACGGTAAGACTACTCATGCCAGTCCTCCTGCGCTGCGGGCACCTTTATCTCGCGAAGAGTACATGAACATGGTCGATCTGTATCGGGAACCCTTTAGTACCATAGCAACGAGCGCGGATAGCGATCCGTTCCGATTACCTTCAAGATTTGAAGTGTCTTGGGCTTCACAGTATACAGCTCAGCTGCCAAAACCAATTTCAGAAGCTCCTAGTGAGATTTTCCCAGAATCGCAATCGGAACTTTGGAAACCTCCAGAATTGCCGGAGCCAATCGTGTTATCAGAGCCTCCCGATCCTTCGGCAGCCCTCGATTCAGGGGCTCCTAGACACAATGAATTAGAGGCTGTGACCAATCTACGAACAGTACTAAAGCACCATGATTGTAAGCATGAAGCAGCCTTCAAAGCGTACTCTGCCGTGCCCTTCCCAGGAGTCTCGCAACTGTCCAACAAGGTCAAACGACTGCTCTTTCACCGAATGTCGGTAATGGAGAGGAAAGACAAGGACTCAATGCTTCGCTACCTTTCCGTAGTAGACGACATGACAAGTGCCGACCTTCCATTGACAGAAGCGGAATGGAACAGCGCCATAGCATTCTGCGGTCAATGCTTTGCGCGCGTATCATCAGCAGACATGGAGTCTGCCCTCCGGACGTGGAAAGAGATGGAGCAAGAGGCTGCTGTAAGAAGCGGAAATGTCACGTTCAACATCCTCTTTGACATGGCTGCCAAGGCAGGGAAATTCGTGCTTGCGGAAATGATTCTCAAAGAGATGGAAGCTCGAAGACTCAGCATCAACCGTTACGCTCGTGTGTCGTATATTTTCTACAACGGCCTCAGAGCTGACGGGGATGGCGTGCGGAAAGCGTATCGTGAACTGGTCGATGCAGGCGAAATCGTCAATACAGTAGTCCTGAACTGCGTAATTGCATCTCTAATTCGAGCAGGCGAACCAGCAGCTGCGGAGCAAGTCTATGAGCGCATGAAACGAGTTCTAGCCAAGTACACAGGTGAAAGTATCCCATATCTCAACTGGAAAGAAACCCGCAATATCGGCAGATTCCTCAGCAAAGCAGCGCGCAATTTCAAACATGACCCTGTTAAACTCCAACAGCTCCGCGATGAGCAGGTGCTAGCACCTAATCTGCACACGTTTGCTATTTTCGTGGAATATCACGCTTCCCAGACGGGGGAATTCCTCCGCATCGTCGCTCTCCTGACCGAAATGCAACACCTCGGCGTTCCCATGCACGGGCGGATTTTCGTCAAGATCTTCAAGGGTTTCGCTTTCCATGGCGGTCAACGCTACTCGAAATGGACGAAAGACCATCTTGAAAGTGTATGGAATGCGTGGTTGGAGGCGATGGATCAGGGTAACGACTTGAAGATTATGAAGTGGGCCGTCATTTGGTCGGTGAGGGCTTTTGACCGCTGTGCAGGTCGAGACCGAACGCTGGAGGTTTGGGGAGAGTTGAGAAGGCGATGGGAGCCTGATGATTACGGGCAAGTCGAGTCTGCGATGAGTGTCCTGAGGGATATCTTGAAGGCCGATCAAGTACGATAGCCAACGTCCATGTAATCGAATGGATAATGAGACCACCCAAAATATCACCGTTTTGATACAATGCTATGCTATGCCTCAGTACAATGGACAAGTTCTATTCCTCGTCTCTATCTCAAGATTGTTTGTTACTTTAACGTCACCAATTCCTCAGCACTGGTGGGATGAATAGCCACACAGTTATCGAAGTCCTTCTTCGTCGCTCCCATCTTGATCGCAACACCGAAACCTTGTAACATCTCTGCACACCCACTCCCTAGGACGTGTAAGCCCACGACCTTCTCCTCCGGCCCCTGACAGATTAATTTATAAGCAGTTGGCGCCTTGTCTTCTGGATCCATCATCGCATAGTACATAGCTGTGAAATTAGTATAGTACACCTTAATCTTGTCTCCAAATTTCTCTCGCGCTTCTGGCTCGGTCATACCTATCGAGCCGGCCTCCGGGTGTGCAAAGACAACAGAGGGGATGTTAGTGTAGTCGAGATGAGCATCCTTGAATTCTGGCCCGCCAAAAAGCCGATTCGCGAGCTGACGCCCAGCAGCGATGGCCGCAGGTGTAAGCTCGACCTTGCCACACACGTCTCCCAACGAGTATATACCGTCGACATTGGTGTTTTGATAGTCGTCTGCTATGATGTGGCCTTTCTCATTTTGCTTGACGCCCGCCTTCTCCAAACCAAGATCTTCGACTTCGGGGCTTCGGCCAATGGCCCATAGGAGACAGTCTAAGTCTAGGATACCCTCCTTGGTTTTGTCATCTGCATAGTAGCATTTCAATCCCTTTTCTGACTTCCCGATCTTTTGTTGCGACGAGTTGCGATGGATGATGATGCCCTGACGCTCGTACTCCTCTATTACTTTATCCTGGATCATAGGATCGAATGGCCGTAAAAATTTATCATGCCGTATAAAGAGATGGGTTTCGCTACCGAGATGATGGAACATGCCTGCCATCTCAACGGCGATGTAGCCTGCGCCAACAAGAGCTACCTTGTTGGGCCTTTTCTCAAGATCGAAAAAGCCGTCGGAGGTGATACCTAGCTCGGCACCTGGGATGTTGGGGATGTTTGGGTGGCCGCCTGTGGCAAGGAGAATCTTCTTGGCCCGAATGGTCTCCTTGCTGCCATCATCGAGCACGACTTCAACTTCGCTTTTGGAGAGAAGATGAGCCCGTCCGCGTAGCCATTCGACGTTATCTTTGTCGAGATTTCTAGCATATATACCATTGAGCCGTTTAACATAGGCGTCACGCTTGTGCTTGAACGTCGTCCAGTCGAACGGGGCAGTCTCTTGGATAGAAAAGCCATATGCTTTTGCTTCGTGGAGCGTCTCGGCTATGGCTGCAGCGTTCCAGGTGACTTTTTTCGGTACACATCTGTCAACGGTGAGCCATTATATGCACGATGCTGAGTGTCTCGTCCCCACCCAACGTTGACACATGTTCCTCCCAATCGATTACTTTCCACAGCAATGACCTTGACTCCCCATTGCCCGCTCGCTCTTCTTGCTGACGCAAGACCGCCACTTCCGCCCCCTATGACTAAGTAATCACACTCTTTACTTATTGGAGCCATCGAGGCGTGAGATACGTGAAACTGCCGAGAGAAGGCGGACAGTCTAGAGATCGCCGTCACAGCAGTGCCTCCTGAGAGGGAGCGGAGGATTGATTGGGGAGACAGCTTGATACGATTTTGGATGGTATTCCACTTGAGAAGGGAAGAAAGAGATAACGGAAATGGGCCGACAAGGTGATTTTATCAATAATGACAGGATGTCTTGAAGATCTACCTAAGTAAAGTACTTATCGATAAGAACTAGATCTTGCCAAGCATTCTGTGCCCTCGGGCCTCCGCGCCAAACTCCGCGCCAAAGGTTTTCCGAATCTATCAGCGACTCTGCATTTACCAACCTCGAGGATTTGTAATTGGAGTTGATTTCGAGCGCTGGCCCCGTCTCATCTGTCATCAGTATGCCACAAGAAGTCACCATACAGGACCAGCAAGAAAGTTAGGAGGGAATGGCGGTAAGCAGTTGATTGGTGCCACCAGAACGCAGTCGATCGACCATAACTGCTTCCTAGAAAGCGAAACGTACCTGTGGCGAGAGGACTATGCAAAATCTAACCACAGATGCTTTTGAAAGGCACTGCCCTGTCAACAGAGGTCTTTGAATCATCTCGGGACATTGGTCTGATGTTGGAGCAGATACATTTCAGAGGCCTCGTTCCTATCATACCAGGCACCATTGATTTGCTTAGGTGACCTAAAGATGGATCACAGTTGATTCTACTATGTTCGAGCAAGTCTTCGAGGCGTACAGCTTTCGACTATCCATCACCAAGAATGCCAGCCATTGGGTGGTCCTCGCCAGTCCCATTTGCACGAGTCAAGCCATATGCCATCAGTCTCTGCGACGTCTTGGTCAGGCACATTAAAGTTGAGTATATAGTGACCCGTGTAATGGTGAACTCCCGGTAAGCAGTCCCATCCAGACATTACTGGGAACGACAGCCTCCTCAACCTGAGCCACTTCGAAAGCGTGTTTAGCTTCGTGTACCGTGTGACAATCATGGTTGACAAGGCCGACGCATTGATGAAGAGCGGCCTGCCTTACTGACTCGAGGCATGAACGGCATATACCCGATGGACTTGACACAATTCATCGACGAGCATTGATATCGGTATGTGCAGATTGAATATTCGACTCCAGTGGGGATGTTTGATGTTGTATTCGCTATCTGAACAAATTAAGTATCAGCTACAACCTGACCATGAATTGGATTTGCATAATAGGGTCAATCGACAAAGATGTGTAGCCAAATACAATCAAGAATGCCAAGTATGCAGTCAATCATAGTCGAGAACCTAGGCACTGATAGGCAACAAAGATATTAGAGGCCAGCAACAAAACCAAGTGTGCAATACTGGACAATATGCAATGGTGGAATTTGAGTGACATGTTCTGGACAACATTATGGAGTGTAGAGTTTGGTTCGAATCTTGTTGTATATCCCCAGACATCATTAGGAGGGTTGGCTACCACTGTCAATATAACTAGACTTAGGTACACTCTGAAGACGAGTCCCTCCGCGAACAGGCCAGACTTTACCAAGCTGATGATTATGGTGGTGATATCAAAAAGGCGTGGAACCAGTAGTTGGCAACGTCGCTGGGGACGAAGAGGTCCACAATGCTATACATGAATTTAGCATCATTCCAGGACATGGTGCCACGTCGATTGATCAGTTTATTGCACGTCTATCTACATTACTACCAATGTCTATTGATAGCATTAGCAGGATGATCCGGTGAACGCTATATTGGTGCATCAGTCTGCCGAGAAAGCGTCTCCCCCGGTAAAAGACCATGCTGCTAGTCGGGCTAGCTGAGCGAGCAACGCCGCTTCGCGCGCTCTGGAGAGTCTTGACCAAAATCAGTGTCTGGCTGAGGATGTGGACGCCACGGTGCCAGGAACGCCATTCATGTGTCATGAGAGTGACTGATGTGGCTATGCTGGTTGCCGTATGATATACTGAGCTCCTTGCGCGGGGCTTTCCATACGCCTCGTTTCGATTCCTTCGTTTGCCCTTAAGTAATCTCGGCCTGGTGAACTTATTAGCCTTGGGTGGCAGTCGGCTCTCAATCTGCTTTCCAATGGATCGTCAAGCCTCCGTCGAGGTCTTCTTTGCCTAGATACAATTCCAGAGCATACATTGCCATTGTCGCTGCAATGTTGATCCATCTTGTTATATTACCTCCAGCGTCCCCACCTTGGCTTGTCCACCAGTCGCCATCGCCGCCGTCTCCACTCGTAGATGCAAAGTGCTGCATAAGAAGGCTGGTGTAAACAGCGATGAGGATACTGGGACTAAACCAGCTAAGGAACCCAAGGATTTGACCTGCGCCATCGGAGTCCTCTAGAGATGCTTCTTGAGACAAAGCTCGGGCTCCAGATTCGCGGACTGCTGGAATAATCCGAGTCGAGGCGTATAGGACGAAAAGTCGGTAAGCGAGAGAGATAATGACCGAAGGAGTTATGGTACTTAACGCTGCTATGATGAAGTTGAATGCAGCATGAATCGTAGAAGGTAACACTGATAGTGCATACAAGAGGGTCGTGTAGGATGCCATGATAATAGGAGGGAAAGGAGGAAAATCGGCAGCTTGGGATGGTGGTGGTAGTGGCTCTGCAGGGTAAGAGGGTTGATAGTCGGTGAAGATCTGATAGAGGCATAGAACAATGTAGGCGAATAAGAGTGAGCTTTCGACTGGATTGCCTTTTCCACTGCCAATGCCCCAAGCGCAAAGAAAGACTGCGCAGGTGATGGTAATGCCAATTAGTGTTGCATCGACGTTGCCAATCTCCGGAAATCGAGTGACCCTCCAGAGAAAATAGACTGAGCTTGATATTATGGATGCGGACATCACGAGCAATCCAATCTGCGCAGCAAATATTAGCAATAGGCACCTGAAACAACGGCTGCCGCTTACCATCCAACTATCAGTCCTCCCTCCCTTGTTCACCAGCCATCGGGTTATCTGCCCTGCTGCTTGTATGACGAGTAGACTGCAGAATCCCTCGCAAAGCTGAAAGACAGGGGTGGACCATCTCAACAACTTGTCCCAAGTCCCCACTGTGACACTCTCCGCGAGTCCATCCGGCCCAAAGATCCACTCTGATACCGACGCATCCTGGGCCCTCTTTCCACTGAACGTTCGCTCGATCCAGCTACTGTTATCGACAGGCTCCACGGAGAAGCGATTTAATGACCATATAAGAAGCGAAGGTAGGATAGCCCATTGCGTCCACCCAATGACCTGTATCAAAGCCCATCGATATCGAGACTTATCTGGAGTAGCCAATCGCAAGACCGAATAAGAGAAGTAAAAACTCGCGAGCGACAGGCTGAAAGCAAGACCGCAAGCTCTTCCTCCGACGTCGAAAGCTAAGGGTATCTAGGATGCTAGTCAGCTAGGTTTCTTCGGTAAGGAAACTGTCCAGGATCACGATACCGAAAGTATTATGGACGTAAGGAATAACAATGATGAGAAGATGCGGAGGATCCACATGAGGGCTGATACCGTAGAAGGTAGAATAGGTGTGTGAATGACTGAAGCTGGAATCTGAGCCGCCGGACGTATTTGCAAGGTTCGGCGACTGAAAGAGGAAAATTAAAGCGGAAACTTTCGCTCGAAAGGCGTTGGGAGATTCATAGATGGTGATGCGGCATACGCCTGGAGGAATTTATAGCCAGAGGTCCCGTCAAAAGGAGAGTATGACTCTATGGTCGACAAGATGCCTGTACAATCTCCCAGAGCCTGTTTTTCGGCCTGTAATTCTTGATGGTTCTAGGCTGTCGCGTGCTGGTGTGATTCGCAGTCGGGCCAAGGCGCCGGGATCCAGATAGATCGGTGGGAACGCTCATGGAGCGCCAGTCAAACAACGTTATGCGTCTGCAACCAGGACTAGGGTATCAACCTTGACGGACTCGCATGGTAATCTATCGAATGGCGGGGGGAGGCTTTGGGAATTTCGGCACTCGGCAGTCACAACGCGCTTGATCTGTCCTTCGAAAACTTATAGCTAGCCCAATCTAAGCATGGTGGATGTCGATTTAGTGGAGAATATCTTCATCATTAAGTAGGCCCAGCGAAGGAGGTTTGGCTATGGTCGTGAACTGTCGTCAGTCGTATGCTCCGCAACATCCTCAGAATGGCAGAGGAAATACCTTCAAACAGGCTTAAGATGTCATTAGGACCCCTTATTGGTACCCACAAGTATCTCAGATATCACCCACCCCATCTGCTTCGCTAAATCTTCCAGCGGCCACTTCCATGCCGACGAAGCGCTCGCAGTCCACATGCTTCGTCAATTACCTTCTTACAATCCCTCCAGTCTTGTCCGTACTCGTGATCCAGCAACTCTTTCGAGCTGTCATACAGTTGTCGATGTTGGCGGTGAATACGAACCAACGCAAAATCGTTACGACCATCATCAACGCACCTTTGACACGACGTTCCCTACTAGGCATACAAAACTATCGTCTGCCGGGCTAGTCTATCTTCATTTTGGGAAGCCAATCATAGCACTCCACACTGGCTTAGAGGAGGGTAGCAACGAGGTGGAAATCCTCTGGAAAAAGGTCTACGAGGACTTCATAGAAGCTTTGGACGCTCACGACAACGGCATTTCCGTCTACGACCCTTCAGAAACGAAGTCCCTCAAAAAGCGGTTCTACGATGGAGGCATTGGTCTGGGCAGCTTAGTCGGTGATCTTAATGCTAACTACGACGACGAGGATGGCTTGACGCCTGAGCAAGCGCAAGAGGCCGAAGATGAACGGTTTCTGAAGGCTAGCTCAATGATGGGAGAAACCTTTCTGAGGAAGCTGCAATACTATCACCGAGCGTGGTTACCTGCACGTACCCTAGTGCACGATACCTATAAAACGCGTAAGGAGTATGAAGGGAAAGGAAAGCTTATGGTGTTTCCTCGTGGCTGTCCTTGGAAGGATCACCTCTACACTCTTGAAGCCGAACATCCGACCGAGGAGAAGGTGGTATATGTGCTGTACCCTGAGAGTGAGCATGAGGGTGCCAAGTGGCGCATCCAAGCTGTGAGTGTCAGCAAGGACAGTTTTGAATCAAGAAAATCACTACCCAATTCATGGAGGGGAGTGCGAGACGATCAGCTGAGCGAGGTTAGCGGAATACCTGGCTGCATATTTGCTCATGCTAGCGGCTTCATTGGAGGCAACAAAACAAAGGAGGGCACCTTGGAGATGGCGCGAAGAGGTCTGGAGGCGTGAAGCGTCCGAGCTGATGTTTGAAGGCATAGCGAGGCGCCATATCACATGACGAGCATTTGAATAGCGCCCAGAGAAAGATGTAATGAATTCTCGATCATCGCCGATTGGGTGCAACTTTGTAAAGCTTCCCGTCGAGCTAGCCACCCGTTTGACCTTACCCTCTGTCCGCCGACACCAAATACGCCCGACACACTGGATATCATATTTGCTCTTCCGAAAGCTACTTTAATGACAGTGAAGCTCATAAAGTCGTAGTGGTTGTCATATCAAGTATCCTTGTGCTCAGTGCTCATTCACGGCGTATCATCCCTCCTTTCTAGGACGCTTTACAGGAACTCAACTCTGCCACCGGATAGGCACGCCCTCCTTTGCAGGCGGCGGACTTCCTCCAATACCTTTTCCTGGGCTCTTCGGAGAGTGAATCGGGCTAATGACGCTGGGTTCGTCGGCACTTGTTTGACGGTGCAAGAAGCTACTCTCCTTTACTGGACTCCCACTCGTAGCGCCAGGAATGGGTCCACCGTTGGGACCACTGGTGGTACCATTGCTGCCACTGTTGGGGCCGGGGGAGGTCAGATGAGGAATATTTTCTGGCAGTGGGTGCTGGCTACCAATGGTGGTAACGCCGCCTTCGGAGGCTTTGCCGGCTTTGGAGAGGGCGTAGTCGCCGGAGTCGAAGTATTTACGCTCCTGGTGATCGTTAGGACTCGATATGACTGACACAGTGTAGACTGAATGAAAGGCTGACCTTCAATTTATTCTGAAGAAGGTCCTTCTTGTTGGGCAGCTTGCCGTAGAGGCGGAATAGCTTCTGCTCTTCCTCATTAAGTGACTTCGGATGTCATTAGCTGATATTCCCGCTCCTTGGAGTTTCACCCACGCTGATATCAATCTTGTTCTTCTGAAGAGGGTTCATGGTAAAAGTGATGCGCCGAAGATGCCTCACAGACAAAAGAGCTTGGTCAACTGTAAGGAGCTTGGAGATCAATTCAGATGGCTAGCGGCGAAGTCTTGAGAGCTAGCGACACTCGTATTCTCTCCCAAGCTAAGACTTTGAGAAGATAGGTGGGCCAGGAGTCGGTTCACGAATCACTTCCGCTTTGCATTGACGGCGAGCGGAGAAAGCCAAAGGTCCTGAGTGAGACGAGGGTGACTAACTTTTCGAGATCTTGGAGAGACGAGCTGGAAGAGAAGGCGCGTTAAAGGGCTCCTTGTATGTAGGAAATATCAATCAATTCAAGGAAGGAAAGAATGTGAGTGAAAGGTGAAGATGTGGGGATGACAAAGGTCGAATGTTTTTAGGGTGATCAGCGTCATTGTAGCTTTAATAGATCTAGCGCTCTCTAGCTGCCGACGATCCGCGATGATTGGTCGATTATGGTCACGAGGTAAACGGCCTCAAACGCACATTATTGCCAAGATTTGATGAGAATATATTGGGTAGTAGGAATACTGTTCTTGTCCCCACCCGCTCTGTTGATAACAGACGATTCAGGAGGCTTGTTGCGTCAACTTACCGCACTATGACACATCAGTGTATCGACTTTTGATCTGTGAAGTTGAAACCACGGAATCGAGTAAGTGGAGCAAGACAATTATCCTCCAAGATGGGATTGCCTGAACATGATGAGAAAAACATATATATCGTCGAGCATCTTGACCCAGAGTTTGGACCATGGTCAACGCTTGAGTACCGAGCAATCGCGGAAGAATCCGAAAAACAGGCTGTGAATTTTTGTCTGTCTTCACTTCCGATAGAACTGGAACTACCCTCAGAGCTCCGAGGCACCAGTAACCTGACCATTGAGCATCGAGGCGTGGAAGATATCTTCCATGCGACCAAGGAGCGAGTTTGCTTGCTGGACCCGGCTGCAAGTGATGAGCTAAGCCCGGAAGATGGCGGCAAATTTAACGTGTTCCTCTTTGGCGGGATTTTAGGTATGGAGATTGGGTACTGATGCACGAGCAGAATGGTTGACTTGTAAGTATAGGGGATGATCCACCGCGTGGTATTACAAACCATACTGTATATACGTTCGAGGCCATGAGCTGAACAGAGACAGATAGAACATCTGAGCTGCGGAAGAAAGGCTTTAGCGGAAGGAGACTAGGACCAGTGCAGATGACGACCGATACTGCTGTCCGGGTGACGAGAACAGTCATTGAGCAGAGAAGTTGTTGCATAGCACCGCAGCACGTGTGTGAAGTCACTAACGGATCTTCAAGTACCACTGGATCAGATCCCCTACGTCGATCACCCTGAGTTGCGCTTAGACGAGCATGAAAGCACAGAGATGCCTTTCCGCTATGTGAAGGATGCCAACGGCCTGCCCGTGATGCCTGAAGGCATGCTGGATCTGATCAGAAAGGATTCAGAGAAGGGTTTCGGCGATCTGCTCTGATATATAACGGGCGCCGATACGCATCAATCTGCACCATGATAGATTGAAAGCTAACGTTCTGAGATAACATGCGAAAGCGATTGGAATGATCAGGGTACAGACGGAGCCAAGCCAGACTTGTACTTCAAGCAAGCTCAGATACACCTAGAAACAGTTAGCACAATTCCATATCGGAGAGGTCAAATCTCTACCTGATTGTATCACTTCACACCCTCTCTGATCTCCATGAAGCTATATCGAAATGCGACACGCACTGTGGCTCTCACGGCGTTACTCTCTCTGTGGTCACAAAGGATCTATCATGATCATAAAGCCATATCAATCAATCGAGATCTCACTTATTTCGGCATGGAGTTCTGTGCTTGTTGCCCATTGTAGAAGCCCGTATAGTATCCTGCATAGTACCAGGACATCATCAGATTCCTCAGCGCCTCATCCTTGACTATGCGACTATTAAAATAACATCCTTGGAAGTATACAGGGAATCTAAGTCAAAGACTGACCACCGTTCATAATCGCATCGGGCACACTAGGTGCCTCATGTTGCTGCTCGATGGAATTCGTCTTTGGATGAGAATGTGATTGTTGAGCATTGTAAGCTGAAGGTGCCTACTTTTCTATTAGCTGTTGCTTTCTTGCCTCCTGGCACGATCATTCACTTGTGTGTTCCCTCCCGAGTCTCCGGTGTTTACGGGCCCAGTGTCCTCCGGTGCTTCCTCTAGCTCTCCGTCTTCGAGATCCCCTGCCACTGCAACATTGCCTGTAGTAGTGGTTGACTCTCTAGGTAAAGCATTGCAATCCGGAACAACGCCATCTCCATGTACTTCCATACTATAGATCACATCTTCTACACGTTCGCAGCGCGCATGTATACTATGGTACAGCTAGGGCTAATTGTTAGATGGATAGGTTTGCTAGATTGCACTTGCTTACTTTGTACTCTGCCAAAGCGTCGTTCCAAGATTGTAGTAAGGCGGAGTCGTCCCATATCTCTGCCTGCGAAAGCTCCTTATTCTTGTTTTTACCCATACTTGACCGAGTGACGCGAGATATGTGGTAATCGCATGGATTCCTCAAGAATGGTGCTAACAACGGTGCTGCGTCAGCTCTTGGCGGCCGAACAAACAAACTTGTGGTCGCGCGCCTGGTTCCATCTTCTTTCCACACCCAAACCGCGCGACCGTTGAACCATCAAGTCGCCTCATACAATTCCAAATTTATCCAGTCCTTCATTTCATTTCATCGGGTCCCCTTTATCGTGTTTGGCGATTGCTCAACCTGCAAGTTCTCATCGACGCGGCAATGGCCAAATCCAAGATACCCAAAAATTTGCAAGTCGACGGTACGCCCAAACTCGCCGCGAGAGCCAAGCCTAGCGACAAGCACGAAAAGGCGGAGCTCAATATCGAAGAAGCTACAGTAGCGTCACCAAGAATCACACGACAGCGCGCTGGCGAGTTTTTCGACTTCGAAGGCGAAGACAGTGGGGACGAAGAGCCATCAAGCAAGTCAGGCGCCTCAAAGACCAAAAAGAAGACCAAAACCACTGCTGCCAATAACGCAGGCAAGCTGAGTGACAACCTTGATATCGAAGGTGAAGACACTGCCGAAGAAGAGCCGTCAAGCAAGTCAGCTGCACCAAAGGAACGAAAAAGGACCAATGCGACTGCCGCCGACAAAGCAGCAAAGCCGAAAAGGAGGGGCAACGACCTCGATGTCGATGGCACGTCTAAGCTCGCTGCAAAGTCCAAGCCCACCGATATGCACGAACAAGCGGACCTCAACATTGAAGAAGCTACAGTAGCCGCCATCGAAGTTGAAAAGCTAGGTAAAGACGCAGTAAAGTCAAAGAAGAAGGGCAACGACCTTGAGATCGCTAGCACATCCAAGCCCGCTACAAAGCACGGGCGAAGCCGTAAGCACGAACAAGCGGGCCTCGATATTGAAGAAGCTACAGTAGCCACCATCGAAATTGAAAAGGTAGGTAAGGGCGCAGCAAAGCCGAAAAAGAGGGGCAATGACCTTGATGTCGATGGCACCTCCAAGCTCGCTGCAAAGTCCAAGCCCACCGATAAGCACGAACAAGCGAACCTCAGTATTGAAGAAGCTACAGTGGCCGCCATCGAAGTTGAGAAGCTTGGTGAAGACGTAGCAAAGCCAGCTGCAAAGGGGAAGAAGGGCAAAGCTGCGAAAGATGAGGCCGCCGAAGCCGTGGATGAAGATGAGGCGAGAGAGCCTAAGATTGCTAAAAAAGACGCGCCCAAGAAAGACAAGGCAGCGAGCTCGAAGAAGTCAAAAAAGGATAACAGGAAAGCGGTAGCTGATGGAGACGATGTTCCCAAGGTGGCAGTCTCCAAGCCGGAGGGTAAGTCGAAAAAGCCAGAGGTTGCGTCAAAGAAGGATACCACACGCAAAGAGAGCGCTGCCATTGAGTCTGATGTGGCTATGGACGAAGGACCATTTGAAAATCTTTTAGAGTCTAGGAAAGGCAAAGCTCCTGAAGATGGAGTTGGGAAGTCTTCCGAAGAGGAAAAATCCAACAAAGGACGCAAAGCCGCGAAGAAAACTGCCAAAGAGCTCAAGGTACCAAATGCCAAACCATCCAGCTCGACTACAGCCGAGACCACCGCCAAAGCTGCCGATTCTTTGAACAAGAAGACCAAGGCTGAGGCTGAGAAGGGCAAGAAGACTGTAACAGCTGAGGTCCCGTCAACCGAGACAGTTGCTGAGGCTGCAGACACCGCGAAGAAGCAAATTAAAGCTAGAGCGGAAAAGGCTAAACAGACTGCGAAGGACAATGCTCCATCAACCGAAAAGGCTGCTGAGGTTGTAGATACCGCAAAGAACAAGACAAAAACTGCTGTGGAGAAGGGGAAAAAGGCGGTAAAAGATAATGCTCCGTCGACCGAGACAGCTGCTGAGATTGCGGATGCCTTGAAGAAACAGACTAAAGCTGGAGCTGAGAAAGTGAAAAAAAATGCGAAAGCTAATGCACCATCAGCTGAGACATCTGCTGCCGTTGCAGATGTAGTGCAGAAGGAAGCTAGAGCTGCCCCTGAGAAAGCCAAGAAGGCCGTCAAGCCCAAGGAGGATAGCAAGTCTACCAAGAAAACAGCACCAGCCGACGAAACTTCAAAGCCTGAAGATTATAAGTCCAAGAAGCGCAAAGCCCCAGCTGTTGATGCAGAGGAGGTAAAAGCTGATATTCTTGACCCGTTGTCAGAGCACGCCGAGGCTTCAGCAAAGAAGAAGCAGAAGCAGGACAAGGCGAAGTCTAAGTCTATTGGTGATGCCGTTGGAAGTTTGATCTCTAGCGCAGCCGAGGGAGCAAACGCAGCGAGAGCCTCTCTCGGAGGACTTGCTAGCACCTTGATGGGAGGAGCTACGGAGGCAATGGATGGAGTGCTGGAGAGCGCTGGAGATGCTACGGAAGCGGCAAAATCTGCTGCAGCCAAGGCCACGGGGAAGGGCAAAGCCGTCGCAGAGGATGTGGCTGACTCAGTAGGCGTGGCAATAGACGGAGTGGTGGAGAGCGCCGCAGATGCTACAGAAACGGCGAAATCTGCTGCAGCCAAGGCCACGGGGAAGGGCAAAGCCGTCGCAGAGGATGTGGCTGGCTCAGTAGGCATGGCAATAGACGGAGTGGTGGAGAGCGCTGCAGATGCTACAGAATCCGCAAAGTCTGCCGCAAAGACGGCTAAGGGCAAGGGCAAAGCCGTCGCAGAGGATGTAGTTGAGTCGGTCGGCTTGGCAATCGATGGAGTGATGGAGAGCGCTGCAGATGCTACAGAATCCGCCAAGTCCGTCGCAAGGAAAGCTAAGGGCAAGGGCAAAGCCGTCGCAGAGGATGTAGCTGAATCAGTCGGCAAGGCAATAGACGGAGTGGTGGAGAGCGCTGCAAATGCTACAGAAGATGAGTCCGATGGAGACGAATCTGATGAAGATCTTGAGCCCGACGATCAAACCGCCGCCCTCTTGGCAGGCTTCGAGAGCGATGGCGACGAAGCCGCCGTCTCCGGTCCAGGCTTTGAAAAAGGCCAAAACCTCCCTGAGATGCCTCATGAGAAGGCGACCAAAAAGAAGCTCAAAGGGATCAAAGCAGATACGGACGAAGGGCCAGGTGTAGTCTACGTTGGTCGAATCCCCCACGGCTTCTACGAGCACGAGATGCGTCAGTATTTCTCCCAATTTGGTGACATCAATCGTCTCCGTTTGTCTCGCAACAAGAAGACCGGTGCATCCAGACACTGGGCTTTCATCGAGTTCAAATCTACTGGCGTCGCTAAGATTGTGGCTGATACCATGAACAACTATCTCATGTTCGGCCATATTTTAAAGTGCAGAGTCGTACCGGAGGAGCAGCTGCACGTAAATGTGTGGAAAGGCGCGGACAAGCGCTTCAAGAAGGTACCATGGAATAAGCTAGAAGGAAAGAAGCATGAGGTGGCCGTGGGGAGGGATCAATGGAATGCGAGAAACGAGAATGAGGAAAAGCGACGTAAGTCCAAGCAGGAGAAAATGAAGGAGATCGGGTATGAATTTGAGGCCCTTCCACTCAAGGGTGTCGATCAAGTGCCCGTCAAGGTTACTGCGAAGGAGGTTGAGACTGGGGAAATCTTTGAGGAGGAGAAGTCTCTGGTCACCGCTGGTGGTGACGATGCAGCAGAACCTGTGGTGATAAGAGAGGAAGTTAAGACAAAGAAGACCAAGAAATCGGCGAAGGGCGAAGCAACGGAGACCACTACCACTGTGATGATGAAGACAAAGAGAGCTTTGGAGACTGGCGGGGAGGCTGCAGGGTCCGTGGCCAAGAAGGCAAAGAAAGTGAAAGGAGCAGCTGCTTAGAATTTGGAGGACTAGTATGGGGCAGTGTTACGGCGATTGAGTCCCTCTACTTCTGCGGTTATGAATCGGCATGTATCCGCTTTGACACCTTGTCCTGTCTTGTATTCATATGAGCATGCACACATTAGCTAGGTCATAGAGCAGCGAAGTTTTCTTTCCATACTAGGTTCCTATCTCATCCAGTGCTTCTAAACCTTTGGACACGATCAGTTTGCGGTTCTGCTCCCATCTGATCCAAGCCATGCCCTGAAGCATGCAATCGGCCAGATCATCCAGCTTCCCAATCGCTACCGGCACCACTGCGTTTCCTTCCTCTCCATCCATCACTTCATGCTTCGCCAATACCTTTTTCCCTCTATTCCTCTTTCTCAAATAGGCCATGCCCAACGTCTCAGCTTCTCCCATCAGCCTGAATGGATGATCCTCCGCATCTCTCTCCTTCAACCATGTCCCAACGAGGTTTATCTTCGCCGTCTTCGTTTTCGCACTCTTACTCCCACCACCCTCCACCGCAGCACCCTCCCTTTCCCCCAGCCAAAACTTCGACACTTTGGCCGGCGCAATGGGGTGCACCATACCCTGCCAAGTGCCATGCTCGGAGAGTGTTTTCAAAACAGCATAGATCATTGCCTCGAACATGTTCACACGCAAAGTCCATTCCTGCACCGCAGAGCCGCCCATGGACCGGAAGCGTTGGCGCTCGATGAGGATATCGGTGGGCTTACGGGGCGAGCGCAATAGAAGGGTTTTGACAAGGTCGTAGGCATGTTGAGAATATGTAGCTGGATCAAAGGCTTCTTTCGTTTCGGATCCCTCTGCTCCAGCAAGCTTTGACGCTTTATTAGAGATCTCAACGCGTGCCCATTCGCTGATCACTGGACTCGCAATACGTGGTGGTAGGCTAGATTTAGCTGCTGTAAGTGGTTGGGGAGATGTGAGGCGACAGTATGCAAGATTTCGAATGCCCATGTCAATGCTGATGATATCGTACGGGTCTTCCGATGCGCTTTTCGTTCTGCCATGGCGCAGATAGCCATTGGGTAGGTGGTTCAGCAGCTGGGAGATTAGGACAGGCTTGATACCACTCGAATTGATACCTGTTGCTGTTGCTACTGCTTTCAATTGGGAGCTCTTGCAGGCACTGAGCCAGGATAGAGCTGGCGCCATCCATGATACCTACATTTATGCACATAGAAGACGCGGTTGCTTTGTGTGCGGGTGAAACGTGAGATGGTCTCAACGCCGCTTTACGAGGCTCTTACTTGCCATTTTTGGCCCCTGAAGATAAGGAATCGCACCCCCGTCTTTATAAGCGTATGCCCGTTTATATTAGGCTTAGCGGCCTTTTTATAGGGAAATATTCCGGGCGTAACCCTAACGGTGTCCCCCGGAAATAGCTCCCTGGGCGCAACCCCAACGTCGGAAGTAGCCCGCTGGGTATAACCGTAACGGCGTCCCTCTAAGGTATTACCCGCTAAGTCCAATAGAGAGGTTCCTAAGCCTGTACGCATAATACCTACCTCCCATTATCCTTGGTGGTTTGATTTTGTCCTAGTGTCAATTATCGTCCGCCGTACTAACAAGTATGATTAGACAGTACCAGGGGCAAGGCAGCCTGAACCTGGTTGTGATGCTGATATTATATATGTAATTGATGATAATTAGTCAGCGGGAAGGTGGCCGAGTGGTTATGGCGGGTGTCTCAAGTTATAAAACTTACAGTCCAATGTCACTGGGTTGTTGCAAACATCTGGAGCGATCCGCGTGGGTTCGAATCCCACCCTTCTCATTTTTGGATATTGTGCGGAGTAGATAGTAGGTATTGTTCTTAATCCAAAAAGATGAGTGTATTCCTTCATGACGAAAGCATCCAGGCTTCACACTGAACGGCCTACAACATAGCGCCCAAAACATCACGCAACAGAAGCTTTATAGAAGACACGATTCCATGAGTAAGCAGAAAGTCTCTATACACGATGAAGTAGGCCGCTTGTCAATCAAGGAAAGACAAGTGACGGTGCTGAGGAGGCTCAAAGACGTTGTAACCTCGAGCCACGCATCCAGAATCTACACTCATCCGAATGTAATAGTCTCATCCTGACCCTGTCACAGGACAATGGCGACTTACAACGATAAACCAGCTATTTTCAACCGAGTTCCCCGTGTCCGAAGGAGCAGCGTCCCGTATGCCAAGACGGACTGGGGAACATTATAATACATAAAAGCGCTCTTTCACGTGAAACGTGATAACGACAGTGCCGCACGATCATGTGGAATAAGCGAAGCGTTGAAAGGGGCTTAATCAAAAGTACAACGGTTTCCACAACGCTTCCTCTTCTATTCTGAGCCGACCATAGGTACTTTGGACAACGTGCTCGCCAGGTCGAGTGAACAATCATGTCGACTAATCACACTCTGATAATTGTGGAGACCTATTGTTGTTTGTATGGACTCTCACACGCTACCTATCGCGATATTCCCACGTCGACCGAGTTTCTAAAATCACTGGGTCGAAATGCATTCGACCCTCTGCGCGACAATACAGAGACTTCCGATCTCCATCTGCATACGCAGGCCAGCCATGATTCCAAGAGCCAAGGTTCACGGCTCCACGAAATCATGTTTAAGTGGATGAAGAAAGCTATCAAATATTGCCACTGGCTCGACCGACTAAATTACGATCTCAAACCAATCATAAGTGTAATCTTTCATATGGTACTCTCCATACGACTGAGATTACAACCTCTTAGATACTTACAGGTGCTCCAGTCGCCAAAGCGGTATCTCACCAGCAGCCAGAATTGGTACTGGTTCGTTAGGGGAAGTCCCCAGGCCTGAGGTTCTCTCCCCAGGACCTAAAGTTGGCGACTTGCCCACGAATGTGAACCTGGGTGATGAGTCTATGGCAGATAAGAAGACAGAAACAAAGTACCTAGGGGGCGGATCTCGTGCTCCCATCAAACCTATTATGGTTTCCTCCGCTATTGCTTTGCCAAATCCTAAAGTAGTTCTTCGGCACCTACTCTCAGAATTGGTCCAGGATATTCCTTCTCCCAGTACGCACCTTTTCTAGTAGGAGACGGCATGAGCCACGTAGAATCACTGATCTTGACTCCATCATTCAACAAATTTGCGAAGGAACAAGTCCTTACAATACCACCACGTAAGTGAGCCGCGCAGCCATCGACGCATTTATCACTAATTTCTGGGGGTTTGACTAGAACCTGGAATCCGACTTGATGTACCACGGTCCAGCCGGATATATCAATATCATTGGTGCTGGTGACGGTGATGATCCCGAATTCTTTCGACTCTACACTGGACAGGCTCCTCAATATGAGGGCACGCTTGGACCAACACGGTGATCCTAACTATCGTAAGCGCCATCCGTCACTGCAGTATGGCATTACCGATGCTTGCAATCGGCCACTCCGGACCATTTGTTACGGCCAGTCTCCAACGGCGCTCCTCGAAGCAGATTCCGAAATGCTATATATACGTCTCAATATCCTTAATAAACTTAGCTCTCTTATCCTCCAGACCCTTCCTACAGCTACGTTAGAGCAATATTTGCCAGATGATATCAACAATGTTTATCCGAACGTGCATCTCAATGTTGTATCGCCATTGTTCCAGGACCGGAGCGGTACCGCTGCTCGAAGGCATATCGAGGAAAGCTTGGGATACCTGAAAGATTCTCAGGACCCCCTGATCGAGGAATTGGGCGTATTATAGCCTTCGTTCTACACGTTTTTCTTAGTCTCTTCTTATAAATGATAGAACTGAAAACGCGATTGTCCAGAGTAACGGATAAGGTCAATGTTCCACATACCGTTTCAGATCGGTTGAGCAAAGCCATGGGTTCAAATGCAACACAACCCCCACCTCCTCAAGCAGCCTGGCACACTGGTCCTTGTACGTATTGTCCGCATCTGAAGGACAGGTCAGATAGACCTCCCTGAGAGTAGGCAATTGAAAATCCTTCTTGGCGACGAAGTCACGAAACATAAGATCGAGAGCCTTCTCATGATGGTCCGTCCCACGTGAGAGCAATGATAGAATAGAGACTGAGGCAGGTACAAGATCGCCAATGAATAGCTCACCATAGTCCATTTCGTGGGCCGATGAGCCTTCTACCGGGGATAGGTTGGGCGTGACAACCCGGCATGCAGCGGCAGCAACGTTACACATCGCAATTTCGATAGGGAATTCGAGCTATCGCAGACGCGGAAAGCCACGCATCGATGCCCTTCCAGGAGCAATTAAGCCGAATCGTTCGCGAATGGAGACAGAAAGCTCCACAAGGTAAATTCCTACCTTGCGCTCAATTACCGTCATGAATTTACAAATACCCCAGCAATAGAGGTCGATATTATCTTTCGTTGAATGCGAGTAGGTTAGCGTCCGAATGCGTGTGGTGTATTTAAAAAACGTCGGCGATACCCGCCTCGTCGATATAACAGCTCACAAAGGAAACTGCTTTAAGGGTCTCTCGGAAGCCACGATACGATTCTTTGGATGGGAGGCTCTTGTGGCCGTCATCCACGACTACACAGCTGGGGACGCGGAAAGACCGCACGTACGGCAGAGCCAGGAGGGGGCTCGCCCATTCCAAATCAAATCGTGCCTGGGGTACTAACGAGACATATGGCTCGAATCTGGTGACCCGGGCAAGGCTCGGCCTGTTGCAAGGGAGATGCGACTGCTTGGCCTTGCGAACGACGGCATCGATGAGCTTGTCAGTTGCGTCGATTGGCTTCCAAGATTTTGGTAGCGTGAATACCTCGATATTGGGCAGGAGCGTTGAAAGAAAAGCAGCAGCGTGCTACAAGTAGCGGGCGACTTTAAGATCCTCTTCGATCTCGTCGTGGTATCTCTTCCAGTCAAGGCCTGCTTGCTCCAGATAGGTCGAGTCGGCAAAGACTCTGACCACATCTCCATGACAATGAGCATCTACTAGAAACTCACGGGGTTTACCACAAGTAAAGAAGCTGTCGACCTTGGAGTCTGCGTCTCGGACGTGACGTGCCACAACAGGCTCGACAGCGATGCGTATGATCAGATCGGACCATGTTCTTATGGTAAAAGGCGGGTCCGCCATTTTTTCGTAGTACGTAAAGGTCTGGAATTGCGAGCGGAGTCTGTTGTGGCGCTTGATAAATGGTATACACAGTGTATAGATTTTCCTATAGGTTAATGCCCCCCCCTCGAAGCCGTCTGGCAAGACATGTCGGATAATATTGTCAAGGAGCTCGGTAGGCAAACGATTCAGCGCCATGGTAATCAGTGCTTGACCATGGGAAGGAACGCTGGTGAGCGTAGTAAGAGATAGATACAGCCGCAGCATTTCACGTTAAAGTCTACATACCTACATCACAGGCCGCCGTATAGAGTAATCGATCACTCGCGTCTGTCATTTCGCGAGAGCGTTGGGCCGCGAGACATCTATCAGGAGTGCTGAGAGCGGCGAAATGTCCTTGACGGAAGTCAAAACATGAAGTATTCTCTCGTTATCTTTGACCACTTTTAAGAAGCGAGCCGGAGCAGAACATATTCGAGTGCCGAGGAGAAAAGCTAACCTAGGATTATCCTTCGATAAGAAGTACCTAAACCTACTCAATATGTTTTTCGATATTCCCGGCTTGAATTCTACAAGCTAGAACTACCGACTGACACCATCATCGTTCGGGTCATCAATGCAGGCGTTCCTGGCTCCAAAGCTTCTTCGGATACTACCTCTGCACCCGCGCTCCATGACAAGATGCGGTGGAGTAAATCGAAGACTGGGCTGACGTTCGGAAAACTCATGACGAGTGACATTTTTGTCTACTTCAAGCTTCGTTTGGTGATAAATTTCCACCTTGCTCTCCATCTGTCATCATCATTCCTAGCATGAGAAGAATATTGCGCAACAGCCAACATCATTTCGCATTTGACGCCGCTGAAAGCACTACCGTACATCCCAGCAAGTTTATGCGTGCCGAATTTGAGAAGGCAGAGGTTCGGATAGATAGTTTTGCACCAAGGTACTTCCCGCTCGAAATGACGAAAAGGCACGGTTCCGATGAGGAGATGGCAGGGGCGGTCATATTCTTGTGCAAGAACATGTACGTGAATGGCGAGGTGACAGCAGTGAGATGGGGGACCACTCAACCAAATGCCTGGGCGATAGATGGATCCACCCTTCAGCATGACAGCTCATTGAGCTGTCCTGTTAGCTGACTGAAGACAACATTCCGTATCAATGCCTAGCACGCAAGCTACTGATGTCCTCAATGCTACCCTCGTCTCCCCCTCTGCTTGTCATGGCGACTGCCATCGATCCACGCTTGGCCCCACACGCCTTATCAATGTCCCTCTCGTTGCTCAATTCTCCAGTCAGCTTCTCTATGACTCTAAGCTTCCCTTGCGCTCTTCTGAGCCGATCGTCGAAATCAGATACAGAATCCTCGTCGTTTTCGGTCGAAAAACTGCTCGGCTCAGCGAGAGCATACAACGTCCGAACGTGGGTTTCCAAGCGAGTGCTTCCCTGTAACCGGGATGCGCATGTTGTCTCTCGAGCTTGCATGGTCTCTGCACTCCACTCTTGGATCAGCAGAATCTCGAGACCTGTTCGCGCGTCTACTTCGCGGTCTTGGTCCTTGGCTAGGTCTTGGTCGCAGCTTTTCTCCGGTAGCCTCCCAGCCCATATTGTAGCTCTTCCATGCAATGCGCCCATCGCGGCATATTTTTCGAAGCCCTTCTCAAGTCCAAACAAACGGCCTTCGACGAGACCTGCATGATCGCCATCCGGAACGCCCAAATCGTAGCCTTCTTTGTAGAATCCATCTTCAAGGGAAAGGAGGGTGTCAAATGGATCATCATCAAACGGCATTGTGATGGCTTGAGGATTGCCAGAATCTAGTGGAAGAGACCGAATCGCAGAGGAGGGTTTCGAGATTGAGGCCGACTGCCGCCGATTCCTCTCTAGCGCTGGGGTCGCCAATTGGCCCCTGCGGCGTTCAAGGCTGGTCCAGTAGGGCACAGACTGACAACTTTCTTCATGAGTCTCCTCTCATTCACCTTGCCTAATATCTACTCCAATTCACGAAAGATCAATCTACTACAGTCGCCAATGCTCATGTTAGCTTCCAGTAAGCTTTACTGATGTACACTTGCAGCATCGCGGAAGGAAGGACCTCCGTATGACGAGGCATCACCGATAACAAAGGACACCTTGTCCCAATCGTTGATGAGGAACGAGGAGCGAGGAGAGGATTCTCGAGGACTCGTTTCCAAGTTTGGGTGCTAAAGTGATGCCCCTTCTAATGTACGCTTGCATCCGGCAAAAGACTTTCTCAATGTCTGTGATATTGCAAATATGGCTGTGCATAAGCCTACTCCTAGGCCATGCCGCGGCACTCGAAAGGACCGCCGCGGACTACTTTGTGCAGTCTTTACCGGGTCAGCCGGCTGGAGAGCTCTTGAAAATGCATGCTGGGTAAGTGTGCTCGCGAGGATCAGCCTCGAATGTATGGATGGGCTGACACGCCTGTGTAGCCACATCGAAGTCAACGAAGAACATAATGGAAACCTGTTCTTCTGGCATTTCCAGAATCGCCATATAGCTAATCGGCAAAGAACAGTCATATGGCTCAACGGTGGACCGGGCTGCAGTTCAATGGACGGAGCTTTGATGGAGATCGGGCCCTACAGAGTTACAGACGAGGGACAGCTGAGATATAATGATGGCTCATGGGACGAATTTGCGAACATACTTTTCGTCGACAATCCGGTCGGGACGGGCTTTAGTTATGTTGATACAGACAGCTACGTCCATGAGCTTAGTGAGATGGCTGACCAGATGGTTACTTTCCTGAAAAAGTTCTTCGCCCTGTTCCCTGAGTATGAAGACAACGATGTGAGTCCATCTAGAATCCATCTAGAATTCAAGAGCCTAAATCTGCGATAGCTATATCTTGCCGGAGAATCTTACGCAGGCCAGCATATTCCTTACATCGCGAAAGCTATCCAATTCAACAACAAGTCACCAGTACAATCCAGGACTTGGAGACTCTCAGGCCTTCTTATCGGAAATGGGTGGATATCGCCAGTGGAACAGTACGACTCATACCTGAAGATGGCTTACGACAATGGAGTTATCCAGGGAGGTTCTGAAGATGCAAAACAACTGGAAGCACAACATCAAACCTGTACCAAACATCTCAATGAGCCTGGTGGAAGCGACAAAGTTGACCTCCCAGCATGTGAAGCTATCCTTCAAGAAATCCTCAAAAAGTCCCAGAAAGATGGTCAATGTTACAACATGTACGATCTTCGACTTCGAGATTCCTACCCCAGCTGTGGCATGAATTGGCCTCCGGACTTGGAAACCGTTACCCCTTACCTTCGAAGACAAGACGTGACTGAGGCTTTACACATCAGTAAGGATAAGAAATCTGGATGGACCGAATGCTCTGGAGCTGTGGGCGCCAAATTCAATCCAAAGTTGGCACCATCTATTCAGATACTGCCTGAGATCCTCACAACCGTCCCCGTCATTTTATTCTCCGGGGACCAAGATTTGATATGCAACCACATCGGCACAGAGGAGCTCATTCACAACATGGAATGGAACGGTGGCAAGGGATTCGAACTTTCTCCTGGTACGTGGGCTCCTCGAAGACATTGGACATTCGAGGGCGAGTCCGCGGGGCTGTACCAGGAAGCACGTAATCTGACATATATCCTCTTCTACAACTCTTCGCACATGGTTCCCTTCGATTACCCTAGGCGGACCAGGGACATGCTTGATCGCTTCCTGGGCGTGGACATAGCCAGCATCGGTGGCAAACCTACAGACTCTCGTATTGACGGCGAGAAGGGAGTCGAAACGAGTGTTGGCGGCCACCCTAACAGCACGAGCGCAGAGAAAGCTGAAGCAGAAAAGCTGGAGGAGGCGAAGTGGGCCGCTTACTACAAGTCTGGCGAAGTGGCTCTGGTAGTAGTCGTCATTCTCGCGAGTGCGTGGGGCTTTTACGTATGGAGAGATCGACGTCGAAGAGCAGGTTATGACAGCTTGTTCGGTGGGGCAAATACCCACTTACTGAGGAAAAGGCAAGGAAGAGACGTCGAGGCAGCGGACTTCGATGAGAGTGAACTAGATGATCTTCACGTCGCTGGCCCGGATCCTCCCAACGACGGAGCTGAGGCGAGATACAGCCTTGGGGGGGCAGGTAGTGAGGATGAGGAGAAAGAGAAAACTAATGGTCATGCGAATGGGAAGCCATATAAAGATGGCAGATGACCCTTATAGATTTCTTGCACTGGTTTGGAGCTGAGCATGGCCTGCATTGGTTGTGATTTATCGAGCATAGCATAAGGAGATGTAATCTCCCAAGTAACATATTTGTATTGGCAGGTACATCGTAGTGTGTCCCAGCCCAATTATCAGTACAACAGTCAATGTGCAATATTCTCGGATTCTCAGATATATAATGATCGTGGTCTTCAGCGGCACACCGACACCACGTAGGGTCTGCGGAAGCCTTAGTGCTTGACTCTATGATTTTGTATCATCATGGAACAGAATTTGGATAGAAGTCTGGCCCATTTGACCAGGCAGTCTCGCCATCTCCGGCCTCTGCTCCAGTAGCCATTCTGTTACGATAACAGCAATGCCGGGGAACTCGAAGGACGAACGATTTGAGAAACAGACTTTAGATGATAGAAAAGGGAGTGACTCCTCGCCTCAAGAATAAGCCCCATCGAGTTACCTCCCCCTTCCCTACCCCGGTCCGAAGACCGACGCAAGTCGAAGAAGGCAATCGCATATCTATGAACTCGACGAAAATCTCCTCCATCCACGCACCTATGAGCTCCCTTCCTCACACCCAAGCACAATCTCAACCTCCTCCCTCCAATCTTCAGCTCAAGCCATTGCAGTGCAGACTGGTCGAGTTCGGACTCATATCTTCATCCATGTGGCCCCAACGTAATCATACTCCGCGACCCAAGTAAGGAATGAAAAGAGTACAGACGGTCAACAAAGGGGTTGTAAGGGTAGGGGAGGTGGGGAGAAGGTCAGCCGCGAAAATTGCTTTTATGGCGGCGTGTTTCCACTTTCTCAGTACTCCACAAGTGAAGCAAGAACTGTCCGGGGACTTTCTCCCAAAGCAATCTGTAATAATGAGAGGACATCTGACCGTTGCGATACAGAACGTTCTCTCTGTTCGTGAGCTTCGAATGCGATCATTTGAGCGAGGAGTGAAGGAAAGAGAGGCTGATGAGGATCCGAGGAAACTTTTTGTCTCGAAGGGAGTGCCAAGACTTCTAGTGTCGTCTCGTAGGCGCGCTGGATATGTCCCAAGCGCGCTCTGAAAGCAGCTCTCTTCTGCCTTGTGTTTGCCTGCGTACTGCCTCTGACACCCCCTCCACAGAGTCTTGAATGGTGTCAGCTTTCTCATATTACGCCGCTCCCCTCCTTTGTGTCATCACCTCTCTCTTCTCTCCTTCCCTACGCGCAACTCCAACATAATGTCAGGTCCCTTCGGCAGCACTGGGTCAAATGCTGCGTCAGCGAATAGCACCACAGGCGACATCTCGAAAGACGTCGCGTTGAGCAATCCGCCAGAAGACGGCATCTCGGATCTGTCTTTCTCACCACAATCGGAACACCTAGCGGTCGCATCATGGGACAAGAAGGTCCGCATCTACGAAATCAACGCCCAAGGAGGAAGTGAAGGCAAAGCTCTCTTTGAGCATGAAGGACCTGTCCTGAGTTGCTGCTGGTCGAAAGTAGGTTACCTTCTCTGACACTCATCCAGGATCCACGCACTGACTCACTCCATTAGGATGGCACAAAGGTAGTGGGTGGTGGTGCCGACAAAGCAGCTCGTCTTCTCGACCTCGGCGCTGGCGGCACTCAAGCAACACAAGTAGCCGCACACGATCAACCCATCCGCTGCGTCCGTATGATCGACGTTCCCGGTCAAGCTGCCCCTGTTCTTGTTACCGGATCTTGGGACAAAACTATCAAATACTGGGATCTACGGCAACCGAACCCTGTCGCATCGGTGACTTGCCAAGAACGAGTCTACAGCTTGGACAGCAAAAACAACTTACTCGTCGTTGCAACAGCGGACCGCTTCATCGACGTTATCAACCTAGACAAGCCAACGGAATTTTACAAGACGCTTCCATCACCATTGAAATGGCAGACGAGAGTCGTCACTTGCTTTACGGATGCATCAGGCTTCGCTGTGGGATCGATTGAGGGCCGCTGTGCGATTCAATACGTGGAGGACAAGGATTCCGCCTCGAACTTCAGCTTCAAATGTCATCGACAAACACCACCGAACACGCGCGACGTCAGCAATGTCTATTCCGTGAACGCCATCTCCTTCCACCCTGTTCACGGCACGTTTAGCACAGCAGGCTCGGACGGAACTTTTCACTTCTGGGACAAGGACGCCAAGCATCGTTTGAAAGGGTATCCTGAGGTTGGAGGAACAATAAGCAGCACAGCATTCAATCGCAATGGCAACGTCTTTGCTTACGCTGTGAGCTACGACTGGAGCAAGGGATATGCGGTCAACACGCCGCAGCAGACGAACAAGGTCATGCTACATGCAGTACAGGCAGACGAGTGCAAGCCCAGGCCGAAACCTGCGGGCAAGAGGTGATCGACGCGGGTATGGCGGTTTACCGTGGGAGAAAATAAGTATGAAAATTACTGGACTGATGAAGGCCTTGATCGAGGCCTTATTTGACTGCGTGCATAGATACCACGGCGTTTTTGTCCGCTGCTAAGGGAGCGAGCATCGAGTGGAAGCAAACGGGAAACAAAAGCGAACCGTCCTAGGCGGGTCGTTCCGAATGAACGAATAGAAGTCTTGATTACGAAAACAGCTTACGATGCCAATGTACTTAAGCTTGGGATCCGAATATCGAACTATGTTTTGACCTTTGTATGAGAATTTCGACCAAATCTACTCTTAACCAAGTTCGAAGGATGGCGTCAAGAAATAGTGTACAATCACACGTTTGATCAAAATCTAGGAGCGTTTCCTCAACATTTATATCTTCTCGCTCATCGTGTTTTCAGTCTATCCTCCACGACGACTCCCATTCGAGATCGGGCCATTACTACCGTTAATCGATATCAAATCCGTGTGGTGGATCTGGTCGGCATTGCGTCACGACGGATCGATGACTGCTTTACCGGTGCCTCCCAAAAGCCGAATGTTTTGGATAAACACTTTCCCTTGTCCAGCGGAGTGTCCCACTAACGTTTGGCACACCTTGACGAAGTAGATTGGGTATGGTCGAGAGAATGGTGACCACTTGAAACAATGTTGGCATACCACATGTAAGCATTCGTCGTCCTCAAGGCCTGTTCCATCATGATCGAAGTTAGAAAATCGATGCGGAGATTCCCATTGCGTTTTGGCAATGTGAGCCCTATTAATAAAATCACCTTCTATCTCAACTTACGGTAGGAAGGGCCGGGCCTAAGTGAGCCACAAGTGACAGGCGAAGCGAGCTTCTCCGAGCTGCGTGCGAGCATAAAGCGAATTCCAGCTACAGGTCTTGAATGCTATTGATGACGGAGAAGCTGTGCGAACTTCTTCCAGCCATATACCAAACTCAAGAAACCATACGATACAAGCTTCCAAGCTAGCTAGATACCATCACGGACCTAGCCGTTGATAAAGACCTGCTCGAAACGTACTACCAGACATCCAACCAAGCATTTCTCCACAACGACTTCGCCGCGCTGTTCACATCGAACGGGAATGCAACATGATTCACAAAATCAATAGAGACCGCGAGCATGAGGATCCGTCTCTCTTTTATTTTATATCACCCGACTAATCTCAACACCATGTCAGCCACCAGATTGGGACCAATTGGGCAGCGAAGTACAAAGTTGCCAAGGAATGGGGTGACGTCGAGCCGACCAAAATTGTAAAAGTGCTGATCATGGCAGATTGCAAGCTAATGTAGGAAAAATAACTCGATTGTTCGTGTTTGATCAAAGATATATATCTGGACGAGAAGACGGTGCGCTGTCGTGCATTGTGTGGATTTAGGCTTATTCGAACCTGATGATCATGGATTTCCTGTGAGAGATGAACAGCCAAAACACCTTGTTCCCAGATGATCACAAGAAACTGCGCTCGTTTACGAATAGATGCAGCCTTCATTGTGATGATGTTTGTCAGTTGAGACACCCAAGCTAGCTATCATTCCCTATGCGAACGTCGTTCCACACTCCCGCTTTCCGGCCATGAGTATGGTATATGAACATACCTGACGACACAAACCCCCTACCAAGCCGTATACCCACCATCGATAACAGTACTCAAGCCCGTCATGAAGCTACCAGCCTCACTAAGCGTAAAGGCTATTGAGTTCGTCCACTGGATCTAGCTCGCCCTACATTTTCGGTATAATCTACTGATTTTATAGAGTATTACACGCTATAGCTTTCCTAAGGATAGATCACATATATGAAGGATAGCGTATACCGGGAAGCACAGTTATATTTCAAGTGCGTTAAACAAGCAGGGATACAGACACGGCATTCAATAGGAAAGCCCAAGTCATGGTACAAGCTCCTTAACCGCAAGCTTGTCGCCAGTTGCAAATGCCTTCCCATATCCACGGGGTAACAAAAATAATGACAGACAAATATTGCTTTTGACACTGAAAGCTGACAGGAGCGAAGGATTTGAAAAGGTATGATCTATTGAGCTGCCGGCTACGGCTTCTTGCACGTTGGTATTCTTCTTGGCTTGCCCATTTCGTGACAGATGGGAACAATATACGCTATGGTCGGATGACGGCGGCGGTCGTTTGACTTGGTGTTCGCTCGTAAGGCGTTCCTGTGGGATAGGGAAGCGCAGCTTACCGACAGTGTTCCACGTCGGACCACGACTCCGCTCTCTCCCTCACATGACCGACGACCAGATTGGACGTGTCAGGCCGTCCCTACACCTACGGTGATTCATCGACCTGGATGTTGTTTCCTTTCTGGGCCAACAAGTTCAGTGCACTGCCTGCCAGAATGAATCCAGCTTGATCCTTGCTGATCGTATGCTTGACCCCAATCATCCTCTCCCCACCTCTACTCTTCTCCACTCGCAGGCTTACCGCCCCCTGACCTCCAGCCTTTAACATGTCGTAGAGCCCAACTGTACTGACAACATCGCCGGCTTCAATCTCTTCGTAGTCCCCTTCCTTCTCAAATACTAATGGCACAATCCCTTGTTTCTTCAAATTGGTTTCGTGGATTCGGGCGAAGCTCTTGGCGAGTATTACACGTCCACCTAGATATCTCGGTTGTAGCGCAGCATGCTCTCTTGCGCTACCCTCACCGTAATTGGATTCTGCCACTACCATCCATTGCTTGCCCTGACTCTTCCACTTCTCCGCTAATTGGGGAATACCACTTTGGGGCGGCTCACCAGACTCGAAGTGGTCATAAGCAACATTCGTTTCGCCCGTTTCGGCATTGACAGCACCAATCAGAGTGTTGGCACTGATGTTGGGAAGATGGCCTTTGTACTTGAGCCATGGGCCCGCGGCGGAAATGGTGTCGGTTGTGCATTGCCCTTTAACCTTGTACAGTACCCGAAGACCTTCCAGCTCACTGGTGGGAAAAGGGTTGAAAGGTTCCAGTACGGCCAGACGATCGGACGTGGGGGGGATGTCGACGGGATGAGAGGGATCCGGAATGCCTGCGGTGGGTTCAAAGTCTGGATTGCCTTGGGCAAAACCCTTCGGAGGGAGATCGAAGCCCGAAGGAGGGGAGAATGAAAAAGGTGCACCAGATGGCGTAGGGAGAGTGTCAGTCAAGGGATTGAAGGTAGTGCTTCCTGCGTAAGACATAGCGGTGACTATTTCCGGGGAAGCGAGGAAGTTCATCGTAGCTGGATTACCGTCGTTGCGCCCTTTGAAGTTGCGGTTGTAAGAAGTGAAGATGGCATTGTTTTCACCCTTGGAGACCCCGTCAGTCCGCTTCCATTGGCCAATACAAGGCCCACAAGCGTTAGCTAAAATGGTGCCCCCAGCGGACGAGAACGTGTCCAAAGTGGAATCGCGGGAGAGCGTTGCTCGAATTTGTTCACTCCCTGGAGTTATAAAGAAATCGGCTTTCGGTTCAAGGCCGGCCGCTGATGCCTGCTTGACGAGATCCTCGGCTCTGGTCATATCTTGGTAAGAGCTGTTGGTACAGCTTCCAATCAAACCAGCGCTGAAAGAGTCGGGCCAATCATTGATCCTGACAGCATTTTTGAATTGCGAGAGAGGCGTAGAGAGATCAGGTGTGAATGGTCCGTTGATATGTGGTTCAAGAGTGGAAAGGTCGATGATCAATACCTCGTCGTATTCAGCTTCCGGGTCAGGCGCCAGGAGATGAGAAGAGGCCGCAACAGCAGCGACCTCGGAAGCCTGTATAGCTATGGGCTCCCTATGTGTCGATCTCAAGTACTGACCCATACTTTTGGTGAATGGGAACAGCGACGTTGTAGCACCGACTTCCGCTAATAACAGCAAGTTAGTGATTGATTCCTCAGCGCGCTTTGAACGCTGAACATACCTCCCATATTACAAATCGAAGCCATTCCAGTACAGCTGAGAGTTTCTACTCCGGGTCCGAAATACTCGATGATGAAGCCGGTGCCTCCTCTCACGGTCAGTAGACCTGCAAGCTTCATGATCACGTCCTTTGGCGTAGTCCAGCCACTCAATTGGCCCTCGAGCTTGACTCCCAGGATCCTGGGGGCTTTGAGCTCCCAAGGAGCATCCACCATGGCGTCTACCGCATCTGCACCTCCAACACCAATAGCAATAGCACCCAAGCCACCTGCATTGGGTGTGTGACTGTCGGTGCCGAGCATCATCAAGCCTGGTGCAGCGTAATTCTCCAGAACAGTCTGATGGATGATGCCAGCTCCAGGTGGCCAGAACTCAATCCCATACCGTTTCGCTGCTGACTCCAAGAAGTCAAAGACCTCCTTGTTGCCTGTGATGGATGCAGGTAGATCAACGTCTGCGCCTCTTTCCCCTACTATCATATGGTCACAATGGATGCTTGTTGGCACAGCCGTAGATGGGAGGCCGCAAGACATGAATTGCAGCAATGCCATCTGTGCAGATGCGTCTTGCATAGCCACTCTATCTGGCTTAAGCTTAAGAGTGGCATTGCCCCTGATGCTGTTGCCATTTTGAGTGTTTGACAGCAAAGACTCCTCGGGATTGTCAAGATGTGAATATAGAACTTTTTCAGCGAAAGTAAGTCGGCTTCTGCCCCCTAGAATTCCCTGTACTTTTTGTAATTTGCGAGAAAGGTCCGAGTATGGAGGGGTACGTGAAGCAAGGGTTGATCTTGCTAATGTTTTGGACGTTGCTTCTGTGGCAAAAGCGCGAAGTGTGCTTGGATGGGCATTCTTAGCGATCTTGATGTTGTCAGCATGGAGTTTATTAGATGTGTGAACGTTGAGCAGACTTTCAATGTATGATCAGCCCATGAGCGCGCCCTGTGAGAGTACATCACGGCGCGTTCATAGGTAGACCTGGAATGGGGATGCGGATGTCTAGACTATCCTTTCACACCCAGTGGGGGTCTCTCCCTCCAAGCACCGGCCTTTTACATCTGCTCATACTTTGAGGAATCACTCGAATCTCGCGCGATCAATTATGGCGAACATCCGCATCGAGCGATGATGTTACTGCTGGGACTTCCACTAAGAGTCTACGGTCAAATGTCGTCACATCAAGCTCACAATCGATCGAGTATTGACCTCATTAAATCCAATAATTCCTAAGTAGACCCCTAAACAAGCTATGCGATGTCCCGAGATACCTCTCAACAGAGCCCCAACGCCGACCTGAAACCTGCTACAGGTGCTCATGACTGAGAGACAGTGCATGAGAAGAGTACCGGCCTCGTACATGACTAGGTTGCCGCCAGATATGAATTAAATTCCACTGAACGATACCTCGGATAAGATGTGCACACGTTGTGGCACCCAGAACAAGCGTAAAGGTCAAGGTATTCATAGAGCCACAGCGATACCCGCGACTGCTAAAAGTCCAGCAGCGACGGAGCCGATATTAGTCGTTGCGGCACCAGTGAAGCCGGCGGATCCAGCAGACCTTGTCTTCGAAGGAGCGACGGGCGCAATTGGTGATCCTGTAGCAGCTGCACCAAAGCCTGAGCTAACGCCCGAGCCAGAGCCTAAGCCTGCACTTGTACTTGAACCTGAAGTTGCGGTCGCGATTGGAGCGGTCCCTGTTGCGAACCCGGTGGACCCTGCAGCAATGGTAGAGCTAGAGAGAAGTATCAGTGGTACAACGAAGGCAAAGGTGTTCATCAAGGGAGATGATGGTGATAGATTCTGACCTGAGCGCTTTGGTCTTAGTGCACGAGCAGACAGTGTCAAAATATGTCGAGGTGTATACAATCGGGTAAGGGGCTGAGATGCCTGATGCGTATGCGAAACCGGCGGACGCGCTGGCAGCTTTAGTCGGTGATCCCAAAGCAGAGCTTGGTGAAGAGGATGAGGAACATGCTGGAGGATAAGTTGCGTTAGTCCAATCCAATGTGACGGCATGCAGATGTTGGTTACATACAGCCAAAACCGGCAGCTTGGCACGTGGTTTTGAACGCATTCAATGCGTCGTCCTTCTCGCCAGGAGGGCAAAGATCTCCAATGTATGATTTCACTTGAGATGCACTGGTACAGCAGAGGGTTTTTTGATCGGCTGGGTGCTCAAATTTGCTATAGGCTGTTAGGTCAACTCATCATTCGCGACTCAGGGGGGTCGCACTTAACAGCGGTCAACAAGCAGTAAGGTTGTGCGAGAGCCAATTGAGCGGAGGCAATAAAGAGACAGCAGAGTAGTGTAGATCTGGGAAACATAATGAAGAATTATGAGGTGTCGTGTTTGATCCAATGGGTAATTTGGGAGGCGGAATAGTGGCACTTCAACAAAAATCTCGAAGTTTTGGGTTGCTAAAGAGCGACTGAGGTCAAATGCAGAAAAGAGGAGGATTGTCGCTGAAAAAGAGTGTGAGAGAGTTGAGCCGTTGTGTGAAGTGAACGATCGACGGAATACAAAGGCGTCAAAGGAGGAAGGGGAACGCCAAAACGCCAAGGCCGGATGAGGCTGATAAAGTAGTACCTAGTGAGCGGGCGGCCAATCAAAGCGCGTTGAAGACGACGACTTTTCTGGTACCTTGCATGAGCCCGTTAAAGGCATCGGCTCAGGTACCGATGAACTTAGTGCTACTCGACGCCTTTAAAAGTCTTAGATTATGCCGTTAGAACTACAGCTGCTCCACCTTCAAGATATCATTCCACCATCTTATCTAGCTTGCCATTTGAAGAAGCTTCTGATATTAGAGCAATTGCTTCTTTCTTTGAGATCTAAACGAACAATGTGCTCAGTGTTTATGGCACTCCCACTTTAATGCACTGGGACAAAGAGCGCCGTAAGGGCCAGTACGAGCTTACTGGCTCGCAAGGCGAGTATTTGCCTACATAAGCAATGTAAATGTATGCAATGCATCCACAGATATGGAGCACCGGCAGCCACACAGCCTATGGTAGCTATGCAGACGAGGATTCGTTCGACGTAGGGGGCATAGCTTTCTTTGTTCGGTCGTCTAGAAGGTGTAAGATCTAGCTGCTGGAGACCTCATACACCGTAGGCGGAAACCTTCGAGAATCTTCACCGTTGACTGTCCTCCATTGCACTCCTTTAGTAATGCCTAGGCGTGGGCTGGCAAGGTAGTATGGCCACAGTAGTACAAGAGCTACATCTTATTGAAGTCTTGCTCTATGCATTGGGCCGACAGCGTGCCTTCGGCATCGATGTTAAGCCAGAAGCAGTGATGGTCTTTGATGGAATCCACACCTCAAGGGCAGGATGAGTACATCTAGATTCACCCTCCTGTGGCTTCTCTATAGAAAGATATGCTACAGTTCGCGCCCGCTGTAGCAAAGCCCTCATTCTTTCCCGTCTTCGGCAACCACTTGACACTCCAGAGGGTCTTATCCGTCTCGGAATGCGTGGCCACACATGTGCGCTGATCGATAGACCAGACTTTGGCTTTGCCATCATAAGAGCTTCGTAGATCAGCATGGTGTCAGAATTGGCATTGACGGAGCAATCCTACCCGCTCAGCAGATACTCGCCAGTGTCACTCCAGTCTAACGAAAACACCCATCCCGTATGGCCGGAGAGATTGGCTACCTGTTCGCCAGAGGATACGTCGTATAGCGCAATCACCTTGGAGTCACCAGCAGCTGCTAACAGCTTACCTCCAGGCGAGAAAGCAATAGCGCGTACAGGCTTGACCAGGCCTTGCGATAAATTAGCCGTTCTGATTGTGTCATACTACCACGCGAGCATACCAGGCAGGGAGTGGAAGAGCCTCCCAGTATCATTGTTGAAAATGTACACTCCACCATTTTCATGGCCGGAAGCCGTAAACCTACCATCCACAGACTTTGGATAAATTAGAAGATGGCTACGCACTGATGCATGTACGTCATACCAAGCCTATACTCATGCCAAAGCTCCCCTTTGTCTCAAACTCGCGTATCTTTGCTCCGTCCGCAAGATTGTCCCACACGTTGATCCTCCCATCAAACGATGTAGCAGCAAGGTATTGACCATTCTCAGATAGAGCTATAGCCCATATTTCTCCTGCTTTGTTGCCATCTGTCGAAGCATAAGCATTGGAGAGCTCTCGTATCGTACTGTCTAGGAGCAAGGAAATTCGCACCCACAATCTTGCGGCTTTCACTCCATATGCCGTCCTGAAATGCCCAGACTAGAACTTCCCCTCCAAATCCTACACTAGCCGCCGCCTGACTGTTGCGGCTGGTAGCAAGATGATGGCATCCTAGCTTGTGTACCTTCTCGAGCGTTTGGGCAAGAGGAAAGTCAGGGTCTATGGTCGAATGAATCTTGATAGACGAGGAGCCGGAGGCGGAGAGGATCTGAGTATTTGTTGTGCTTAAAGAGAAGATGTCTGTAGGGTGTGCTAAAAGAGTTTCAGATCCAGCTCTACTTCTAGAGAGTCCTCAGGTTATACCATGGTCAATAGTGTGAGTGGTGAGATATTGCTTCGACTGAATAATTTTAGCTCGGCATTCGGTATGTCAGACAGACTGCTCGTATACCATGATTGTTCAGACTGCTTTTTTAGACATCTAAAATCATTCCTGCTTAACGCAAGGCGACTCTAATTGAAGAACATTGGGGGTAATTGTCGGCGCGGGGATATCAAGAAATGATGCGCTTAGACAGTAAACGTTCTCGACACCTTTAGACGCTCAAAACGCATTTTTAATACATGAAGTAATCACATTTCTTGATTGCATCTTCTGAAGCCAACATTGCCAAATACAGTATACCATCTGCATATATCCATATGCCTTGTAACAATTTGAAGCTTTCTCTTCACGTTCAAACGCCGTCCCAATGCTCCCATGCCCACGCTATGCTGGATCCTTGACTGTCGGGCTGCCTCCTTCATGCCTCAGCCTTCGCGGTCTCCTCTCCCGCTGCTGTTTTCCCTCCCCACATATCTCGGATCTCTGTGAACATCGATTAGCGCTGATCTCGTGACCTCGCTAGCACTCCGTGACGGACCATTGACACAGAACGGACATAATAAATGCGCTCTCTTCACATTCCCACAAGCTGAGCATTTGTTCAATGCTGTGACATCCTGCAATGCTTTC
>JAABUK010000158.1_pt1 | contig 87934 bp, 80 predicted proteins | sample 5559141 | NCBI WGS metagenome assembly JAABUK01 (sample SAMN10711869, study PRJNA513367) | rock metagenome | isolation source: Antarctica rocks | place: Antarctica: Victoria Land, Pudding Butte nord | collected 2016-01-03
GGCTGCCCACAAGGCGTCGAGTCACAGCCCCGACCTGGCTCTGAAGTCCGCGGCGCGAGCCGCCTCCCTGACCGCGGCGGTTGCCTACATGCATCTGGACCTCATTGACGCGAACCAGCTCAAGCACCTCTACGGGCCCATCGTCTACACCGCGCAGGCGCTCGAGCTTGCGGCCGATGGCAGCTCCGAAATCGGCGACCAGGTCATCGTCGATGCGCTGTCGTCGGCGACGGACAGCGTGAAGACACTCGCACGATCGATGCCGGCGCTCCCCCCGGCCAAGACTCGCCTCTCTCACCTGTACGCCGCCTTGGACGCCGGACTCCGTGAAGGACGGGGCACGGATACGACCGTGACCGCCGAAGCGGCCAGCAACGAGGCCTCTTCCTGCTCATGCGGCGCGGAGTAGACGAGCTGCACACCGCGCTCCTTGACGATCTGCTGGCGGATCTGAGGACAGCCACGGCGCCACCAACAACGCACGAACGCTTAACGCCTGACTCGCCCAGTTAGCACCGGCCCAACAGGAGACCGATCCGGTTGCTGAGAGCCAATCGCCGGCTCGCGGGGCGAAGTCACGGACGCGCACGACTTACAGATCGTTTGCCACCGCAGCGCGCGAAGCGTTCAGGGAAGCCTGCCGGCCATGGTGCTCCCTGGCCTACTTGGTGAGTGTGCGGTTCAGCAACACCGCGGCGTCCTGCAGGGCAGGATGGCCGACGGTGAGCGGCGTGACCTCGCACAGGGTGGGCCGCACCCAGCTGGCCAGTACGGTCCAGGACGGCCGGAAATAGGACCACCACTGCACGGCGTCCCAGCGTCGCTGCTGATCAGGGTCGCGCTCGGCCCAGATCCGGTGACCCCACGTTTGCGTGACTGCCAGGTTCCGGCGGACGATATCGGTGGGCCGCAACCCGAGCCGCACGAGCTGATGAGGATCGTCGAGATCAAGGATCCGCAGCGAATCGGGCAGCGACAGCGTCGCCAATGCCCTGCGCGCCCCGATCAGCGGAAACTCGAACATCGCGGTGCCCCACACCGCCTGGTTGCCGAACGCTTCCCCGCAGGCCGCCTCTGCGTGCCGTGAGAGGTACCAGACGTAGTAGTCGGGATGATCGATCCGACTACCTCGCTGGGGGGTGTGCTCATACAGGGGATGCCCGGGTTCCCCGTCCTTGGCGTTCGCCAGGTAGGGAAACACCCGGTAGACGAGCATTCAGGCGGCCCCGCCCCACATCTCCGCCTCCAGGGCATCGAGCACCGCTGATGGCCCCCGGTGATGGAGCACATCCAGCGGCCGCGCCCCCTCAAGGTAGGAATTCGGGCTGCGCAGCCACTGCTTGGCGGCTTCCTCGCCCCAGATCAACCGGGCCTTGGCCAGGACATGCTCCAGATCAATCAACAGGGGCGCCGCGGCGATCCCCGGTCGTTCCTGCCCTTTCACCCACCGGGTCGGCTGGGAGGCGCTGACACCGATGAGCTTTGCCAACTGCGCACCACCGAACGCGTCGACCAGGATCCGTACCCGGCTGGCCGCCAAGGGATCATCTGCCGCGGTCGACCGCGCGCCGGCACGCTCCGCCGCCGTGACCTTCGTCGTCGTGGTCTTCGTGTGGGTGCTCGTCATAGAGCCATAGTACCCAAAAAAGAAGTTGGGCGGTCCTCTCGGGGGTGACTACCTACACCCCGCAGTTGAGCAGGGTGCGCCGGTGGATTTCGACGCCCGTCCCCACGGTCGCCCGTTCACCTAACACCCCCGCCCTCGGCCAGGCGCAGCCACTGCCGGACGGTCAGGAGCCGAGGTAGGCGATGGCTTCAATCTCGACGAGCATGTGGTGATCGAGCAGGCCGGCGACAACCACCATCGTGGCCGCCGGGGGGTGCGCGGCGAAGACGTCGCCGTGGGCGCGCCCCACCTGCTCCCAGTGCTCGGTACGGGTGAGGTACATCCGGGTCTGCACGACATGCGCGAGGTCGGTGCCCGTCTCCTGGAGGGCGACACCGATCTTGCGGAGCGCTTCCTGCGCCTGTGCGTACGGGTCGCCCGCACCGACGACTGTCCCGTCGCCGTCAACGGCCGTGGTGCCCGCCACGGTCACCCAATCGCCCGCACGGACAGCGCTTGAAAAGCCGATGACCGGCGCGTAGCGCGACGACGAACTCACCCGCGAGACAGTCATCGACTTCCTCCGTTGCAGCGACAAACAGTATGATGCCCTACCCGCCATCGGCGCGGTCCCGGCGTGGATCCCGCCCCCTGTGGCCGACGGTTAGCTATCGCCGTCCTCGGTCAGGTCGACGAAGAGCTTGGTCAGCGTCTGGTGCAGACACCTTCGCTCGGCGTCACCGAGGCCACCGAGCATTGCCTGTTCGACGGCGTCCGCGGCGTGGCGCAGTTCTGTGAGTGTCACTCGACCGGCGGAGGTGAGACTCACCGCGTGACGACGGCGGTCGGTGGGGTTGGGGTTGCGTTCGACCAGGTGGCGTTGCTCGAGCTGGTCGAGCACCGGCGAGGCGTTGCGGGGGTCAATGCCCACCAGGCGGCTCAGGTGCTGCTGGGAGGCGGGACCGATCTGGTCCAGCGTCATCAGCATCCCGTAGTGATGAGGAGTGAAGCCGTGCTCGAGGAGCATCCGGGCCCAGCGACGCCGCGACTCCATCCCCAACCGGGCCAGCAGATACCCGGTGCTCGACCCGAGCTCGGCCGGCTCTGCCGGCGCCGGGCCGACGGTGGTTTCGTCGTCCTGTGCCATTCCCATATTCTATGATAGACATGAATTATGATGGCCTGCGGGTCAGGATAGTACCGACGAACCGGGATGCGATGACGAGCAGTGACCACGACGAGCAGCCCGGCGACCGCGTTCGTCGGCCTTCTCATCGCCCGAGAGGACACTTCGACGCAGAGCGGAGCCATCACGGGGCCTCCACGCGGCCCAAAATCCGAGTTCGAGCCGGGGAAATCCGCTGCCCGCGAGTTTCGTCAACAGAAACCGGGCGGAATCGTCAAACACCTGGAGTGTCCGAGGGGGGACTTGAACCCCCACGTCCCGAAGGACACTGGCACCTGAAGCCAGCGCGTCTGCCATTCCGCCACTCGGACTGAGCAACGCCGGAGAGGTTAGCACGCGGGCAGAACGCCGGAAGCCGACCGACCCAGCGCGCTTGCCGATACGATCTGTAGAGAAGGTGTGTATCGGGACGACTCAGGAGGGAGGTACCACCGTGGGCATTGTGCAGCGCTTCGAGCGAAGGCTGGAAGGTGCGGTAGGTGATGCCTTCGCCCGCGTCTTCGGTGGTGGCGTGGTCCCTCAGGAGTTGGAGCAGAGCCTGCGCCGCGAGGTGATCGACGGCGTCCGCCGGCTCGACGGTGGCCACCTGCTCGCGCCCAACAGCTACGTCGTGACACTGAGCAGCACCGACCACACACGGCTTGCCGAAGACCAGGGCAAGGCGGCCGACATGCTCGCCGATTGTGTGCGAGACCAACTGGCCGGGCAGGGTTGGCAGACCTACGGCGACGTGGCCGTACGACTCGAAGCCGCTGATGCCCTGCACACCGGTCAGTTCCGCATCAGGTCCTCCGTCGACCCGGACGCGGTCCACGATCCTCCGCCCAGGAACCAACCGCCCGGCCCGAACCCACAGCACAGCAACCCGGATAGCTCGTCTTCCGACCCAGGAGCGACCCCCATGACCCAGGACAACGGCTACGACCAGCAGGGCGCACACAGCGCGGAGAAGCACGGAACCTGGCCACCGGAGGCTCCTTCCGCGGAGCAGGCGCCGCAGCACGGCAGTTACCCGCCACCGCCTGCGCCGGGCGGCTACCCCCAGCAACCACCGCAGCAACAGCAGAGCGGCTACCCCGCCCCCCAGGGGTACCCCGACCAGGGCTACAACCCGCAGGGCGGCTACCCCCAACAGCCACCGCAGCAGCAACAACAGCAAGGCGGATACCCCCCGGCCTATCCCGACCAGGGCTACAACCCGCAAGGCGGCTACCCCCAACAGCCACCGCAGCAGCAAGGTGGTTACCCCCCGGCACCCCAGGGATACCCCGACCAGGGCTACAACCAGCCGGGGTACGGGCAACAGGGCTACCACCAACCAGGCGGCTACCCCCCCGCACCCCAGGGGTACGAACAACAAGGGGCTTACCCCCAACAGGGTTACGGCCAGCCGCCTGGTGGCCAGCCCGGCTACTACGACCAGGGGTACCGCGACCCGAACCCGCCTGCGCAGAGCCACGGTTTGACGGCGTCACTGCACTTGGACGACGGCAGCGGCCGCACCTACCAACTGAAGAACGGCAGCAACGTCGTCGGGCGCGGCCAGGACGCCGAGTTCCGGGTGGCCGACACCGGCGTCTCGCGTCGCCACCTGGAGATCACCTGGGACGGCACCGTCGCGATGTTGGCCGACCTGGGTTCGACCAACGGCACCACGGTCAACAGCTCGGCTGTGCAGAACTGGCAGCTGGCCGACGGCGACATGGTGCGGGCAGGCAACTCAAACATCGTGGTGCACATCCAGAACTAGTTAGAGTGCGCACCCAGTACTGACCATCACGACCACCGGAGGAGGTGCAAGGCGACCGTGCAAGGACTGATCCTCCAGCTCACGCGCGGTGGCTTTCTCATTCTGCTCTGGCTGTTCGTGTTTGCCGCGTTGCGGGTACTGCGCAGTGACCTCTACGCGGCCTCGGGCCTGCGCGTCGCCCTGCCGCGCGCTGTCAAAGCTCGGCCCCGGCGCTCACCCCGTAACGCCAAGGTGGCACGCCAGTTGGTGGTCACCCACGGCGCCCTGGCCGGCACGCGCATCACCCTGGGCACGCAGGCGCTGCTGTTGGGCCGCGCCGACGACTCCACCCTGGTGCTCACCGACGACTACGCCTCCACCCGGCACGCCAAGATCTCCCCGCGCGGAACCGACTGGTACGTCGAGGATCTCGGATCCACCAACGGCACCTACCTGGACCGCGACAAGGTGACCTCCCCGGTCCGGGTGCCGTTGGGGTGTCCGGTGCGCATCGGTAAGACCGTGATTGAGTTGCGTCCATGACCTTGGTCCTGCGCTACGCGGCGCGGAGCGACCGGGGCCTGGTGCGCGCCAACAACCAGGACTCGGTGTACGCCGGTCCTCGGTTGCTGGCCGTGGCCGACGGCATGGGTGGGCACGCCGCGGGCGAGGTTGCCTCCAAGATCGTCGTCGCCGCCCTGGCCCCCTTGGATGATGAGGACCCGCGCCACGACCTGCTGCTGCAGCTGGAAGACGCCACCATCGCGGGCAACGACGCGATCACCGACCTGGTCGCGGACGAGCCCGAGCTGGACGGGATGGGGACCACCCTCACGGCCATGCTGTTCTCCGGCAACCGGCTGGGGATGGTGCACGTCGGCGATTCTCGCGCGTACCTCTATCGCGACGGTGTGCTCAGCCAGATCACCCACGACGACAGCTTCGTGCAGTCGCTGGTCGACGAGGGGCGGCTGACTCAGGAGGAAGCGGCCAATCACCCGCAGAAATCCCTGCTGCTGCGCGCCCTCACCGGCGGCGAGGTGGAGCCCAGTCTCACCATTCGCGAAGCGCGGGCCCACGACCGCTACCTGCTGTGCTCCGACGGCCTCACCGGACCTGTCAGTGACGATTCGTTGCAGGAAGCACTGGCCATCAGCGATCCCCACGACTGCGCGGACCGCCTGGTCGAGCTGGCCCTGCGCGGTGGTGGGCCGGACAACATCACGGTGATCGTCGCGGACGTGGTGGACGTCGAGTACGGCGAGGACCGGCCGATCGTGGGTGGTGCGGTCTCCGGGTCCGACGAGGACAGCGACACCCCGAACACCGCGGCGGGGCGTGCCGCGGCGGTCAATCCCGCGCGTGCCGCTCCGGAGGAAGTCGGGCCCCAGACAACCGCCGGCCCGAAGAAGTCCCACAAACTACGCTGGCTCGTCGCCGGAATACTGTTGGTCGTGGTGCTGGTGATCGCCGCGCTGGTCGGGCGGGCCTGGATCAGGACCAACTATTACGTCGGACTGCGCGACGGGCGCGTCGCAGTCTTCCAAGGCGTGCCCGGCAGCATCCTCGGGATCGCGTTCCAGGGCGTCGCCGAGCAGGCCTGCGTCACCCCCATCGACGAGCTGAGGCTGTCGCCGCCGGAGAGCCAGGACCCTTCCGGTTGCGCACCACTGAGACTCACCGATCTGCGCCCATCAGCGCGCGCCCAGGTCAGCGCCGGGCTGCCGGGAGGATCGCTGAACGACTCGCGCAGCCAGATCCGACAGCTCATCGGCACCGAGCTCCTTCCCGTCTGCACAACAGCGCCGCCCACGCCGAGCCCCACTCCCACCACGTCCCCGGTTCCCACCACCACCCCCACCACCGCCGTCCCGCCACCGGTACCGGGCGAGCCCGTCACCACGGCTCCAACGGTGACGACCACGCCGAGCGGCACCGACCTACCCCCGCCGAGCCAACTTGCCGGCCAAACCTGCCGAACCGAGAGCTGATGACCCTCAGCAGCGGGCCGGCGAGCCCACCAGGAGGATTTGCCACGGCGCCGGCTCCCCGGACGCGCCGTGGGGCCGAGCTGCTCATGCTGGCCTTTGCCGCCATCATCACCACCTCGGCGCTGGTGTTGGTGGAGGCCAACCAGGAGCAGCAACTGAGTACCGATTTGCTCGTGGTGGGCGGCGCCTACCTCGGCTTGTTCACCGTGGCGCACGTCGCGGTGCGCAAGCTCGCGCCGTATGCCGATCCGCTGATCCTGCCGTGCGTGGCGCTGCTCAACGGTCTGGGTCTGGTGATGATCCACCGCCTCGACCTGGCTGACGTCGCCAAGGCAGTGCAAGCAGGCAAGCCACCGCCCGGTGGGGACGCAACCCACCAGGTGGTGTGGACCACCATCGGCCTCGTGCTGTTCCTGGGGGTGCTGTGGTTCGTGCGGGACCACCGCAGTCTCGCGCGCTACGGCTACACCTGCGGACTGGCCGGTCTGGTCCTGCTCATCACTCCCGCGGTGCTGCCCGCCCGGTTCAGCGAGGTCAACGGCGGCAAGAACTGGATTCTGTTGGCCGGCTTCTCCATCCAGCCCGGCGAGTTCGCCAAGATCCTGCTGCTGATCTTCTCGGCGTCCTTCCTCGTGGCCAAGCGCGACCTGTTCGACACCGCGGGCAAGCACATCCTCGGCATGGACCTACCACGGGCACGCGACCTCGCGCCCATGCTGCTGGCGTGGGGGGTCTCCATCGGCGTGCTGGTGTTCGACAAAGACCTCGGGTTCGCCCTGCTGATCTTCGGCACCGTGCTGGTGATGCTCTACGTCGCCACGGAACGGGTGAGCTGGCTGCTCATCGGCAGTGTCCTGTTCGTCGGTGGTTGCTATGTCGCCTATCACCTGTTCACCCATGTGCAGGTGCGCGTGCAGACCTGGCTCGACCCGTCGGCCACCTACGACACCACCGGCTACCAGATTTCGCAGTCGCTGTTCGGGCTGGGTACCGGCGGCGTGGGTGGCACCGGGCTGGGCGCGGGACGCCCGCAGACGGTGCCGTTTGCGAAGACGGACTTCATAATCGCCGCGATCGGGGAGGAGCTCGGGCTCATCGGCATCGCCGCCGTCCTGATGGTGTTCGCCGTCCTGGTCATCCGCGGGATGCGCACCGCCATCGCCGTGCGCGACACCTTCGGCAAGCTGTTGGCCGGCGGCCTCGCGTTCACCATCGCCTGGCAGGTGTTCGTTGTGGTCGGTGGCGTCACCAAGCTCATTCCGCTGACCGGACTGACGACGCCGTTCGTGTCCTACGGCGGTTCGTCATTGCTGGCCAACTATGTGCTCGTGGCCATTCTGCTGCGTATCTCCGACGCCGCTCGTCGTCCGGCCCCCGCCCGCAAGCCGCGGGTCGGCCCCGCCACCCCGATCGCGGATGCGCCTACCCAGATGGTGAAGCGCGCATGAACAGGCCACGCCATGAATAAGCCACTGAGACGGGTGGCCCTTGCCGTCATGGTGCTGGTCCTCGCGCTGCTGTGCAACGCCACCTACGTACAGGTGTTCGAGGCAGACAGCTTGCGTACCGATCCGCGCAACCAACGCGTGCTGTTGGACGAGTACTCCCGCCAGCGGGGACAGATCTCCACCGGTGGACTGGTGCTCGCCTCGTCTGAGCCGACGTCAGACCGGTTCAAGTTCCTGCGCCAGTACCCCACCAACCCCAAGGCGTACGCCCCGCTCACCGGCTACTACTCCATTCAGTACTCCACCACCGGCATCGAACGCTCCGAGGACGCGGTGCTCAATGGCTCGGACGACCGACTGTTCACCCGACGGTTGTTCGACCTGATCTCCGGGCGCGACCCCCGCGGGGGCAACGTGGTGCTCACCATCGACCCTCGGGTGCAGCAGACGGCGTACGACCAGATGACGTCCAAGGGCTACACCGGCGCTGTCGTTGCTCTGCGTCCCAGTACCGGGGAGATCCTCGGCATGGTCAGCACGCCGAGTTTCGACCCCAATCCTTTGGCCAGCCACGACGCGACCGTCCGGCAGGACGCCTGGGCGGCGCTGCAGAACGACCCGAAGGCTCCGCTGACCAATCGCGCGACCTCGGAGACCTACCCGCCGGGCTCGACGTTCAAGGTGGTGCTCACCGCGGCCGCCCTGGCCAACGGCAAGGTCACGCCTACCACACCGGTCACCACCGCACCCCGGATCACGTTGCCCGACACCAATACCACCTTGGAAAACTACAACGGTTCCAGCTGCGGCCCCGGTGCGACCACGACGTTCGCCGAGGCCTTCGCCCGCTCCTGCAACACCGCCTTCGCCGAGCTGGGCATCGCCACGGGCACGGACACGTTGCGCGCGCAGGCCCAGGCGCTCGGCTTCGGCGCGGCCGCCCCGGACATCCCGCTGCCGGTGACGTCCTCGGAGATCGGTCCGATCACCGATCAGGCGGCGTTGGGGCAGAGCAGCATCGGGCAACGCGACGTCCGGGCCACCCCGTTGGAGATGGCAGAGGTCGCCGCGACCGTCGCCAACGGGGGCGCCCGGATGCAGCCCTACCTCGTCAGCGGATTGCAGGCCCCGGATCTGTCGGCCCTTGGCGACCCGACGCAGCCGAAGAAGCTCGACCAGGCCATGTCCTCGACCACGGCCGACACGCTCACGCAACTGATGATCGGCGCGGAGAGCCACGCAGGCAGCGGCGGTGAGATCAACGGTGTGCAGATCGCCTCCAAGACCGGTACCGCCGAGCACGGGACAAGTCCCAAGACAACGCCTCCACACACCTGGTACATCGCCTTCGCGCCGGCCAAGAACCCCCAGGTGGCGGTCGCCGTGCTCGTGGAGAACGGCGGTGACCGCGGCTTGGCGGCCGTCGGCGCCTCGGTCGCTGCGCCGATCGGTCGCGCCGTGATAGCCGCAGCGTTACAAGGAGTTCCACGATGAGTCTCAATGCTGGTGCCGTGTTGTCCGAGCGCTACCGCTTGGCCAACCTGATCGCCGTCGGTGGGATGGGCGAGGTATGGGAGGCCACCGATACCCGGCTGCACCGCCAGGTCGCCGTCAAGGTGCTCAAACCGGAGATCTCGGCCGACCCGGAGTTCCTCGACCGCTTCCGGGTGGAGGCCCGCACCGCAGCCGCACTGAACCACCCGGGCATCGCCGGGGTGTACGACTACGGCGAAACCGAGACGCTCGACGACGGGGCACGGCACACCGCTTACCTGGTGATGGAGCTGGTGGACGGTGAGCCGCTCTCAGCGGTGCTCGCCAGGGAAGGTCGCCTGGACCTCGAGCACGCATTGGACATGCTCGAGCAGACCGCACGCGCGCTGCAGGCGGCGCACGCCCGCGGCACCGTGCACCGCGACGTCAAGCCGGGCAACATCCTCATCACCCCCACCGGGCAGGTGAAGATCACCGACTTCGGCATCGCCAAGGCTGCCGACGCAGCGCCGGTCACCCGCACCGGAATGGTCGTCGGTACGGCGCAGTACATCGCGCCCGAGCAGGCCCTGGGACGCGAAGCGACTCCGGCCAGCGACGTGTACTCCCTCGGGGTGGTCGGCTACGAAGCGGTGTCCGGGCAGCGCCCGTTCAGCGGGGACAGCCCACTGTCGGTGGCCATGATGCACATCCGCGACGAGCCGCCCGCGCTGCCCGCCGAGGTGCCGGCCAACATTCGCCATCTGCTCGAGTCGGCGATGGCCAAGGACCCGCAGCAGCGCTACGCCACCGGTGGCGAGTTCGCCGATGCCATCGCCGCGGTGCGCGCGGGCAGGCAGCCCGTGCGTCCGGCAGGCTGGGCGGCAGCTGTCCCCCCCACGACCGCCATGCCCACTGCCGTCACCCGTGCGGTCCCGCCTGCGGTGCCGCCGATCTACGACGACCTCAGCGAGCCTGAGCGGCGCAACAACCGCACCGCACTGTTGTGGTTCCTCGGAGTGCTCGTCGTCGGCCTGCTGGCGCTGGTGATCTACGCGCTGGTCAGCTCGAACAGCTCCGGGCCGAGCACACCGACCGTGCCGGTGACGACGACGCAGCGCACTGTCGCGCCGAGCAGCACCACCACCACATCACCGCCCCCCACCACCAGGACGACGACCACCACCACTACCCCACCCCCGACGACGACCACCACCACCACTACCACCACGACGCCCCCGACAACCACCCGCAGCACCACCACCACCACGCCGCCGCCCAGCACGACAACCCCCACCAGGACCACCACCACCACGCCGCCGCCGCCCAGTACGACCTCCGCGTCGGCCGGTGCGGCGGGCTCGACGGCGAGCACCACCGGATCGGCAGCGGGATGAGCACGCCGCGCAAGCTTTCCGACCGCTACGAGCTGGGCGAGACGCTGGGCTTCGGGGGTATGTCCGAGGTGCACCGCGGCCGCGACCTCCGCTTGGACCGCGATGTCGCCGTCAAAATCCTGCGCGCCGACCTGGCGCGGGATCCTTCGTTCTACCTGCGCTTTCGTCGGGAGGCGCAAAACGCGGCGGCGCTGAACCATCCCGCGATCGTCGCCGTGTACGACACCGGTGAGGCGGACACCGACGAGGGGCCGCTGCCCTACATCGTGATGGAGTACGTCGACGGGGAGACCCTGCGCGACATCGTCCGTGCCGATGGCCCGATGTCCGCGCGCCGCGCGATGGAAATCATGGGCGACGTCTGCGCGGCACTGGACTTCTCGCACCGCAACGGGATCATCCACCGCGACGTCAAACCCGCGAACGTGATGATCAACCGAGCGGGCTCGGTGAAGGTGATGGACTTCGGGATCGCCCGCGCCATCGCCGACGGAGCGTCCACCATGACGCAGACCGCCGCGGTGATCGGCACCGCGCAGTATCTGTCGCCGGAGCAGGCCCGCGGGGAGCAGGTCGACGCCCGCTCCGACGTCTACGCCGCAGGCTGTGTGCTCTACGAGCTGCTCACCGGCGAGCCGCCCTTCACCGGCGACTCACCCGTCGCGGTGGCCTACCAACACGTCCGGGAAGATCCCCGTCCACCGTCCACGGTTTACGCCGACGTGCCCACCAGCCTGGACTCCATCGTGCTGAAGGCGATGAGCAAGAATCCGGCCAACCGCTATCAGAGCGCCGGGGACATGCGCAGTGATCTGGTGCGGGTGCTGGAGGGCAACCGCCCCACGGCGCCCTCGGTGATGACCGACGCCGAGCGGGACACCATGCTCGGCCCGACGGCCCTGTTGAGTCCCGCCTCCCGCCGGGCCCGGGCCGAGGATGATCTGCGCCTGGACAACCACGAGGAAGCCGAGCGCGGCCGCAAGGGCTTGATCGTCGTGCTAAGCCTGCTGGCCGTGGCGTTGTTGGCCGTCGTGGGCGTCTTCTTGTTCACCTACAACAGCGGTCCGGTACGAACCGCAGTCCCGGACGTACGCAACCAGCCGGTCGCAGTCGCGGAGACCATGCTCAGCAGCGCCGGCTTCACGGTGAAGCAGGAGCCGGTGACCAGCACCACCGTCGCCAAGGGTGCTGTGGTCGACAGCGCGCCGGCCGTCGGATCAGCGCAGGACAAGGGCAGCACAGTGACGATGCGGGTGTCCACCGGTCCGCCGCAGGTCGCCGTTCCGCAGCTCAACGGGCTGACGCTCGCTCAGGCCACCGCGGCGTTGACCGCGGCCGGATTCACCGTGGCCCCCAACCCGACACGGGCCGTCTCGAGCCCGGAGCTGGTGGACAAGGTGGTCGACAGCACCCCGAGGTCGGCCACGCAGACCGATATCAACGCCGCGGTGGCGCTGGTGCTGGGCAGCGGTCCACAGCAGGTACCGATACCGCAGGTCGTCGGGCTGGACGTGGGCTCGGCGCAGGGCAACCTCAAGCAGCTGCAGTTCGCGTCCACGGTGGAGAACACCGACTCCTCGGCGCAACAGGGCAAGGTCACCGCGCAGAGTCCGGCGGCGGGGAGCAACGCGCCGCAGGGATCGTCCGTGACGCTCACCGTCTCGCGGGGCAACCGGGTGGCGATGCCGAACCTGGTCGGGCTCACGCCCACCGCCGCGCGAGCCGCCCTCGAGGGTGCCGGATGGAAGGGCGGTGCGAGCAACTTGTCCAGCAGCTCCGTCAACGTCACCGACTCGGCGCAGCAGAACGTGGTGCAGAGTCAGAGCGTGCCTGCCGGTACCGACATCCAGACGGCGACCCCGGTCGCGATCACGGTCGGCCGCAGTCAACCACCGGTCACCACCACCACCACCGCCGTCACCCCCACGACGCCCATCCCGACCCCGCCGCCGATCAAGTGCCCCGTCCCCGGAATCGGGCTACCCCTGGGGTGCGTGCCGTAAGCCGTTGTTGCGGGTGGCTTACCCCGCCGCAGCGCTCAGCTCCGATAGGTCACCGAGGCTGTCCTGCATGGCCTGTTCCAGCCGCGCGACGAGCTGCTCGTCGGCCGGCGCCCCGCACATCGTCAACCAGTTGGCCAGCAGCCGGTGCCCGCCTTGGGTGAGCACCGACTCGGGGTGGAACTGCACGCCTTCTATCGCCAGCTCGCGGTGTCGGAGTCCCATCACGACGCCGCCCACGGTCCGTGCCGTCACTTCCAAGACGTCGGGGATGGTGTCCGGCACCACCGTGAGCGAGTGGTATCGGGTAGCGGTGAAGGGCTCGGGTAAACCAGCCAGCACGCCCGTCCCCGTGTGCTCGACGACGCTGGTCTTGCCGTGCACCAGCTCCGGTGCGCGAGCCACCGTCGCGCCGAAAGCCGCGGCGATGGCCTGGTGGCCCAGACACACGCCGAGCAGTGGTGTATTGGTCTGCAGGCATTCGTGCACCAGCGCCATGCTGCGTCCGGCACGGTCGGGAGTGCCCGGCCCGGGGCTCAGCAGCACCCCGTCGAAGCCGGTGACGTCGTCCAATTCACGGTCGTCGTTGCGCAGCACGGTGGCGTCCACCCCGAGCTGGCCGAGGTACTGCACGAGATTGAACACAAAGCTGTCGTAGTTGTCGACAACCAGGATCCGCATGCGTCGAGAGTACTCAGGGCACTATCGGGCTACTGCGGTCGCGTTCTTGATTGTCAGCGACCCGGAGTACGCAGGCGCAACGACCCGCGTGCTCGGTCATCCAGGCGCCCCCGTCCGTCGAATCCGCAGGCCAGAGCCCGTCACGCGCACGGTCTAGGTTAGCGTGGAAGGGAACAGCTCAGACCTGCAAGCCGAGTCGAGGACGTCATGCCCAAGTCGAAGGTCCGCAAGAAGCCCGCGCTCGCCGGACCGACCAACCGCCGAACTCCGATGAAGGTGAAGGCTGGACCGTCCAACCCGATCTACGTGGCGGTGATGCTCGGACTGATGCTCGCCGGCTTGGTCTGGCTGGTGGTCAACTACCTGGCCGTGGACAAGATCAGCTGGATGAGCAGCCTCGGTCCGTGGAACTTCGCCATCGGCTTCGGGCTGATGGTGGTCGGCCTGCTGATGACGATGCGCTGGCGCTGACCGCCACTTTCCACCTAAGTGTTCATCTGCAGGTCAACCCAATGACACCCGTGTGATTCATCCCCAGTGTGCACAACTCCTGTGGATAACTTCCGGGGGATCATAGGCGCTCGAGAATGGTCGCGTTGGCCATGCCGCCGCCCTCACACATCGTCTGCAAGCCGTACCGGCCGCCACTGCGCTGCAGGTGGTGCACCAGCGTGGTCATCAGCCGCGCACCGGACCCGCCAAGCGGGTGGCCCAGAGCGATCGCTCCGCCGCAAGGGTTGACCCGGTCCAGCTTCGCGCCGGTCTCCGCGAGCCAGGCCATCGGCACCGACGCGAACGCCTCATTGACCTCGAACGCGTCGATGTCGTCAATCCCCAGACCGGCCCGCTTCAGCACGGCCTCGGTGGCTGGAATGGGTCCGCCGAGCATCATGATGGGGTCTGCTCCGACCACGGCGGTGGTGTGCACCCTGGCCAGCGGCGTGAGCCCCAACTCGGCGGCCTTCTCCGAGGTGGTGACCAGCACCGCCGCCGCCCCGTCGGAGATCTGCGAGGCGTTTCCGGCGGTGACCACGCCGTCGGGCAGAAACGGGGTCTTCAGCCCGGCGAGCTTCTCCACGGTGGAGCCCCGACGAATACCCTCGTCCAGCGCCAGCTCGCCACCGTCCACGGCGACCGGGGTGATTTCCTCGACGAAGGCACCGTCGTCCTGGGCCGCCGCGGCAAGCTCGTGTGAGCGCACGGCGTACTCGTCGAGCTGGGTACGCGAGAGGTTCCACTTCTGCGCCATCAGCTCGGCACCCACGCCCTGGTTGAACACGCCGTTGAAACCCTCGCCCTGTAGTGCGTCGGCGTAACGGTCGCGCGCCTGCCCGAAGGGGAAACCCGCCCCGGTGCCCACCGACGAGCCCATCGGCACCCGCGACATCATCTCCACACCGCCGGCCACCACCACATCCTGCTGTCCGGACGCCACCGACGCCGCCGCGGTGTGCACGGTCTGTTGCGAGGACCCACACTGGCGGTCCAGGGTGAAGGCGGGAATCGACTCCGGCCACCCCGCGGCGAGCACGGCGTTGCGCCCTACGTTCATCGACTGCTCACCCACCTGGCCGACGCAGCCCCAGTGCACGTCGTCGATCACGGAGGGGTCGATGCCCGCCCGCTCCACCAGCGCCTTCAGCACGTGGGCCGAGAGGTCGACGGCATGCACTCCACTGAGGCCGCCACCACGCTTGCCCACCGGGGTACGCACTGCTACACAGATCACCGCGTCACGCATTGTTGCTCCAGTTCTCATTCGTTGTAGGCGAGTCTCATCAGCGATGCTAGATGCCATGCCCGACGCAAGCACTACCGTGCACGCCTGGGGGCCCAAGATTGCGCTGCTGGTGCTTGCCGCCGCAGGTGGCGTTGCGCTGGCAGCACTCGCGGTGCTCAGCGGCGATCCGGCCGGTCGGCTGCTGCTCGGGCTGGCGGCTGCGGGTCTACTGCTCAGCGCGGCGGTGGGTACATTGGCCCGACCGCGGCTGGCGGCCGACAGCCACGGCATGACGGTGCGTGGTGTGACCGGCCGGCGCCGGGTGGCCTGGTCGCAGCTGACCCAGTGGGAGGTGGCCGCGCATCACCGGCTCGGCCGAAAAGTACCGGTGCTCGAGTTGACGGTGCTCCAGCATGGTCATGAGGCGCTGTTGTTGTTCAGCACACTCGACTTGGGCGCCGATCCGGTGGACGTGCTCGACGTGCTGCGTCAGGTGCGGCGATCCTAGAGTCCGATCTGCGAGCGGAGCACCAGGGCGCGGACCGCCACCAGGCCCACGGCCACCACGGTCAAGGCCATCAACGCTCCCACCTGCACGGCTATCGCCCGACCTCGCGGTGCATAGACCAACGCGGCCGTGGCCAGCGCGCCGAACAGCAGTCCACCGAGGTGCCCGACCAGGGAGATACCAGGCACGGTGAAGGAGATGAACACGTTCAGGGCGATGACGGTCATCGCCGGCGCCAGGCTCCGCTTGAGCCGCAGCAACACCACGACCAAGCCGCCCATCAGCCCGAAGATGGCCCCGGACGCCCCGGCCGTCGCACTTGCCGGATCCGCGAACAGCATGACCGAAGCCGAGCCGCCGAGCAGCGACACTGCGTACGCGGCGAGATAACGCCCACGGCCCAGCACCGTCTCCATGTCCCGACCCAGGATGTACAGCGCGAGCATGTTCATCAGCAGGTGCACCGGCCCGTAATGCAGGAAGCCGCTGCCGATCACCCGCCACCAATCACCCTGGGCCACGCCGTAGGGCCAGAGCGCGAACTGCCTGAACCACGGTGCGCTCTCGTTGGACATGAGCTTGCCGCCGGCGTCGGCCACGGTCAGTAAGAAGACAAGGACGTTGACGCCGATCAGGCTGTAGGTGATAACCGGCCGTCCGTGGCTGGGTCTGGCACCGGTGACCGTCGCGGCCTGGCGCACGTCCCGGCCGCCCTTGGCCACGCACTGCACACAGTGGAAGCCGACGGGTGCTTCCCGCAGACAGTCCGGGCACGCCGCACGACCACACCGACTGCAGCGCAAGCCGGTGGGTCGGTCGGGATGGCGGAAGCACACCGCAGCGGACTGCGTCTGAGGTGATCTGGGTGTGCTCATCGACGGGGAGGAGTCAGTTCTGCTCGATGGTCACGCGCTCAATCACCACGTCCTCGGCCGGGCGGTCGCTGCGGTCCACGGCGGTCGTGCCGATCGAGTCGACCACCTTGCGCGACTCGTCGTCGGCCACCTCACCGAAGATGGTGTGCTTGCGGTTGAGGTGCGGGGTCTTGGCCGTGGTGATGAAGAACTGCGAGCCGTTGGTCCCGGGGCCGGCGTTGGCCATCGCCAGCAGATAGATGCGGTCGAACTGCAGCTCGGGGTGGAACTCGTCCTCGAAGCGGAAGCCGGGGCCCCCGCGTCCGGTGCCCGTGGGGTCGCCGCCCTGGATCATGAAGTTGTCGATGATCCGGTGGAACACCGAGCCATCGTAGAACGGCCCGGAGCTCTCGCCCTTGGCGTTCTTGTCGGAGTAATCCTTGCTGCCCTCGGCGAGGCCGACGAAGTTCGCCACCGTCTTCGGAGCGTGGTTGCCGAAGAGCGCGATACGGATGTCGCCCCGGTTGGTGTGCAGGGTCGCCGTGGCGGTCGCAGGGGCTGCTGTCTGATTGCCTGGGGAAGTCACCTGTCCATCCTGCCATCCGCCGGCTTCCCGCGCCGGGCACGTGTAGCAGGATGGGCACACAACAGCTGCGATGAGGAGGGCCATGAACGAGGCAACCGTGTTGTCCAAGGTCGGCGAGGGTGCCGGGTATGCCGTGGGATCGGGAGTCCGCGCTGCCCGCCGGGGTTCGATGTGGGTGAGCCGGAGTGGCGCCACGGCGGGACTCGGTGCGGCTCGGATGGCGGCGCAGTCGGCTCGGGCCAGGGCGGCCAAGCGCGCGGCTGGACAGCTGGAGACGGCGAAGGCGGTCCGTAAGGACGTCTTGGTTCCCTCGATAGCCGAGGTACGCCAGGAGCTGGCGCGCCGGATCGAGCCCAAGCGCCGCCGCCGGTGGCCGTACGTGGTGGCAGTGCTTGTCGTCGGTGCGGGCGCCGCCGCCTACGCGCTGGCCCGGCGCCCGGTGGCTCCATCTCCCGCCGCCGCCCCGCCGACCGTCAACGGTGTCGAGGTCGCCCAGTAAGCATTCCAACGACACTTGGAAAGCGCGGGAAGCGAAATGAACCGGTGGTGGGCTGTTTACGAAACCCCTGACCAGCAACGATGCGGCAGCTTCTGCGAGACCATCCCATGAAATTCCGAAAAAATCCCATCGCGTGCGATCTGCCAGCCCGGCGCTGGCCTCCGCGCAGCTAGCGACCGGCGAAACCACAGCAGAACGCCTGACGCGGGTCGGTCCCGCTGCGAATCCTCTGCCTCTCCTGTCATCGCCTGCGTCTCTGCGCGGGCCAAGGCGCAGCACCGTGGCACGGCCCAATTGCACAACCCCGCCAACCTGGTCCTCCTCTGCCGCCGACACCACACCCTCATCCACCACGACGGGTGGACCATCCACATGGGCACCGACCAACGCCCCTGGTTCCTCCCACCCCAATGGATGGACCCCTTGCGACAACCCGGACCCGCCCAACACCGACAGCACGACACCCACACCACCGCCGCATAGGTGGGCGTGAGCGGCCGGGATACACCAGCACGCTAGGACAACCACGGTGCACCGTTGTTAAACCTCAATCCACCGATGAGGTTGGGTGTGGTGAGCGCGTCGAGCAGACCGGTCCATGTACCGCAACAAACGCTCCACCCGACACGCCCGCGACCGGCGCCGCTGAACACCAGTACGTCGTCGCCGTAGCGGACCCGCAGCGGGTGAGCCGCGCCCGGCAGGTCGCGGAGATGGCCAAAACAGCCGAGACGGACCGGACACTGCGGACGCTGCCCGACCTGTGCAGCACAGTCGGTCTCCGTCCCCGCACAGTGCAACGCCTGTTCCTGCAACACGCTGGTGTCTCACCGACCTGGGTCCTGCGCCGGTACCGGCTCCTCGACGCCGCCGAACAAGTCCGGGACGGACAACCCGTGTCCTGGGCCGCGGTAGCTGCGCACCTCGGATACGCCGACCAAGCCGACCTAACCCGGCCCTAACCCTGCTACCGGTCGCAGGGTGTGGTGGCCGTCCGCGCTGGCCAAACAAAGGGACGAGCCGACCGTGGGCACGTCGCAGCATGCTGACGCGGCACGTTAGCGGCAGAGGGCAACCAGGACGTCCGCGGCCTCGGTGAGGGAGTGCACCACCTGCACATCGGCCTCCAGGGATTCTTTGCGCCACGCCGGACCACCGAGCACATAGCGGCTCGGCGGCAGCTGCTCGAACACGAACGGGTCCGCGTTGCGATCCATCTGCGCCCAAAGGAAGACCGCCGCAGGCTCCCTGGCTGTGATCACCGCGGCCAGCGCGGGCGCCGGCGTGTCACCACCCAACGCGATCAGCGGCACTCTCCGGCTGGCGAGGGCAGCCCCCAGCGCGCGCAGCGGCAGGCCGTGCTGCTCCCCGGGCATGCACGCGAGCAGCACCGGAGCAACCCCGGTCTGCCCCGCGGCCTCGATCATCACGTGGAACATGACCGCGCTCACGCACTCACTGAGCAGGTGCTCGATCTCGGTCCCACCACCCGTGCCCGCCCACCAGTCACCGGCCGCGCTGAGCACCGGCCGGACAACCGCCTCCCACGTCTGGGTCACGCCACGTTCGACGATGCTGTTCCGCAATTGCTGCTGCATCCCGTCGGCGTCCAACGCCAATGCGGCCGCCGCCAACTCCCGCGTCTGCTCGCCGGCATCGGAGAGCAGCAACACGGACGTACCGAACTCGACCGCAATGCGCTCACCTACCTGGGTGCGCGCCGAGTCCGGCACCCGTCGCGCGTCCACGATGAGCGCGCTGAGCGCGTCGGCCCCGGCGCGCAGGGCGTGACCGGCCGCTTCAGCGGGCGTTGCACCGCCTCGCAGAGCAATGACCATGAGCATCAGTCGAGCCACGTCCTGTGGCGCGTAGCGGCGATGACTGCCTGGGGTGTGCTGGGCAGGCCCAAGCCCGTAGCGGCGATCCCAGGTGCGCAGCGTCGCCGGCGCCACCCCGATGCGAGCCGCCACGGCCGACACCGCGAGCGTCAGTCCCGTGTCGCCGCCTGGAGCCAGGGGTCTGTGTGCGGCACCGGAACTCATCTGCACATTGTGTGCCCCCGCAACACTCCGAACAACTGCTGAAGCGGTATTGAACGGGTCAACTTTGCTGGCTCTTCGATCTTGACCGGGCAATTAGCCTGAAGTCTGGGTTGCGGCCCGCTGGGTGCGGGTGCAGTGGAATCGTATCCGTCTTGCCGAGTTCTCCCGGTTTCTGAACCCACAGGCCGAGCGCTTCACCGCCTTCACGAGCCGTTTGTAGCCCTCGGTGCGGGCGTTCGGTCTCACCGTCGACTGCACGCCATCGCGATGATCGGGTTGACGTAGCCCGGGTGCGGGTGACGCATCCGTTCCATCCGTTGTTCGATCTGGAGCTTGAGTTCGTCAAGCGGCGTCGGAACCGGCGCGCGGACCGTGTGTACGTGTTCGACCCCGACGGGTCGCTGCTCTCGCTTCCGGTGGAGTGGACTGATGTGGTGGCCGAGGATCCTTTCGTGGTGGTGGCTGCGGGGCGGTCGCCGTTCTGCACCGCGGGGCTGCTTGAGGTGGTGGACCTGGTCGCTCGGCTGCGGGTCGAGCGGTCGGCCGCCGACATGTCAGACGTCAAGCGAATTACGCCGTGAATGTCGAGGTGATTACGCCGTTGTTGGTGGCGTTCACCGTCCTCGCGGACCCTGTAAGGATCTGTCTCCGTCGGTGTTGTCGGTGTATAAGTGCAGATTTAGGGGGATGCGGTCCGCGTGTCTACCGCTCGTCGATGCATAGATACGACATAATTAGGTGGACACGATGGCGGAGGTTTGGTGGCGAAACGCAGGCGAGACCGCAAGGCCGACGAGCTGGCCAAGTCCAGGACGCTGAACCCCCACCCCGAGGCGGTGCGCGACGCCGCATTCAACTCCTCGGAGTTCTTCGACGCAGCCGACCTGGTGCAGGTCAAGTACGAGATGGTGCGTCGGGCCAAGGTCGATGGCGCGGCGCCAGGCGCCACGGCGCGAGCATTCGGATTCTCACGACAGTCCTACTACACCACGGCCGCAGCGCTTGCCGCCGGTGGGCTGCCCGCCCTGGTGCCGGCCAAGCCTGGCCCGCGGCGGGCCCACAAGCTCAGCGCCGCGGTCGTGGATCATCTGCAGTCACTGCTGGCCGCGGACCCAGATCTGCGCGCCAGCCAGCTGGCCCAGGAGGTCGCCGACCGGTTCGGGATCAGCGTGCATCCGAGCTCGGTCGAACGCGCGTTGGCCCGCCGGGAGCCCACCTGGAGCCGAAAAAGCGACTGAGCCGAGCCCCCACGCGGTCGCGGCACGCAGCGCGCAGGCAGCGAGCCTGACCGAAGGCTACGAGCAGCTACGGATGCGAGTCCTGGCGCAACGCCCCGGCGGATGGCAGCTGGGCCACGCGGTACTGGCCAGCAAGGGGATGGTGGCCTGGATCGGCGCGTGGACCACCCTGGCGCCGGCACCAGCCGCAGGGACCTCAGCGCCCGATCACGGCGCCCCGACCAACCTGTCCGGATCCACCACGACATCCACCCCCAGCACCGATCCGCCGGTTGCGCTGTCGTCGCTGCCCAACGCCGCCCAGCTCGTGGCGGTCCTGACCCAGATGGCGCTGGTGCACGCCTGAACGCCCCGACCCCCGGGCCGGCACCGCGCACATCTTTCACAGAAGGGAAAGCCGTTGATGAACGAGAACTCGAACGCCAGCACGGTCACCGCCGAACATCTACGCCGCGATGCCTACCTCTACGTGCGCCAGTCGACGCTGTATCAGGTCGCCAACAACACCGAGTCCGCCCGCCGCCAGTACGACCTCCGGGGCCGCGCCATCGCCCTGGGCTGGCCGGTCGAGAAGGTCATCGTGATCGACGTCGACCAGGGCCACTCCGGCGCCTCGGCCGCCGACCGTGAAGGCTTTCAACGGCTGGTCGCCGAGGTGTCGCTGGGCCGGGCCGGGATCGTACTCGGACTGGAATGCTCACGGCTGGCGCGCAACAACGCCGACTGGCACGCGCTGCTGCGGCTCTGCGCGTTCAACAACACGCTGATCTGCGACGAGGACGGGCTCTATGACCCGGCCACCATCAACGACCGGCTGCTGCTCGGCCTCGATGCCGGAGGCGGTCCCGTTGATGAGGACGGTTCCCCGCGCGGTAATCGGATCGGTCACGGTGACTCATCGTGTCGACCGGCCAGCGCGGGTTGATGATCAGCGGTGCGGTCGGCGGCCTCGGGTGCGGGCGGTCGCCAGCGCGAGCACACCGAGCAGCAGGACGGCCGCAACCAACCACCGCAGCCCGGGCGGCCCCTGCACCACGGTGTGGCCGTCGGGAAGCAGGTAGGTGCAGGTGACGCCCGGCGGGAACCACCCCCAGCTGGGCGTGCCGAAAACCGAGCTACCGGGGGTGAGCTCGCAGCCCACCGAGCCGGCCCCCGCCTCGAGGGCGAGGCGGGCGATCCAGGCGAGTAGGAGCAGCAGCCAGACGGCCACGGCAGAACCCCACAGGCGCGTCCGCGCCCGCGCGTCAGCGCGCGACGTAGGGCCACCCTGTGATCGTTCCCGAGTTGCACACCGTGGCGGTGAAGGGCACGACAGCGCTGGGCTCATCGTCGGGGGGCGTGAGGACGACGTCGGCTGAGGTGACGCACCCGGCGGCACCTCCGCCGGTAGCGGTGGTGTCGGTCCACTCCAGGTGCTGGCGCGCGCTGGCTCCGGGAGCGAGGGTGATCTGCTGCGGAACGAGGCCCTGCGCGGGGACGTTCAGCCGCGTGAGGTTCGTCGGCAGGGCGCCGCCCTGGGCGTTCATCAGGCCGAGGCCGCCGTAGCCGAACACCCCGCAGGGTCCGTCGGCGTGCACGTTGGTGATGACGACGTCGGCCGAGCGCACGTCCCCCATGCCCTTCGACGGCTTGATCGCGAACTCGAGGTCGCGGGTGACGCAGGCGGCGGGGCCACCGGCCGCGCTCGACGGCCGCTCCGCCGCCGGGGCGGCGACGGTCGAGGCGCCCGTCGGAGCCGTCGTGGTCGCGGCCTTGGTGGTCGGGGCGGGTGCTGCCGTCGTGGTCGTGGTCGTGGTCGTGGTGCTGGGTGCCGTTGCGGCGCTGGTGTTGGTCTCGGTGCCCGAGCCGCACGCGGTCAGCAGCAGAGTTGCTCCGGAGAGCACGAGCCCCGCCGTGGCGTTCCTGGCATTCATCGAGAGGTCCTTCCTCGAGTCCAAGTGGTCCTCGCGACCACAGCTCTTCAACTTTGTGCGGGCAATCAGCATGAGGTCTGAGTTGCTGCGGCCCGCTGGGTGCGGGTGCAGTGGAAGCGTATCCGGCGGGCGGAGTTCTCTGGGTTTCGAAATCCGCACGCGGCGCGTTTGACGGTTTTGACGAGCCGGTTGTAGCCCTCGGTGCGGGCGTTGGTGATCCCGGTCAGGACGAACGCGTTGATCGCGGGCCACCAGGTGTCCACGGTCTTGGCCAGGGTGACCAGCTCGGGGATCTTCGAGTCGATGCACCAGCTGAGGAAGCGATGCAGCCGGTGACGGGTGCGGTGGGGCTCCCCACCGCAGCGCACGGTCGACAGCACGGTCCGCAGCTCTTCCTTCGCGATGTAGGCCGAGAGAATCTGCGCGCTCGGGTCCTCGTCGTAAATCGTGTTCCACATCGTGGCGAACCGCCTCTGCGACAGTCGTTCCCGCGCGGTGAGCAGCCGGCACCGGTTCGCCCACTCGGGGTCGACCTTGGCGCCGCGGCGGTCCTTGAGCTCCCAGGTGACCCGGCGGCGCACCTTGGTCACCGCGTCGTTGGCCAACGCCACGAGATGGAAGTGATCCACCACCAGCGTCGCGTTGGGCAGCAACCCCGGGGTGCGCACCGCGGCCGCGTACACCGCCGCCGGGTCGATCGCCACGTACTCGATCGCCTCCCGGAACTGCGGTGTCCGCTGGTTCAACCAGGCCACCACCGCCGCGGTGGTGCGCCCTGCGGTCTGGCCCAACAAGCCCTGGTCACCGTCCAGGTCGACGAACCCGGTGCCCCACGGGTCGACCCGCACCCACCGACTGGTGTCGGCGCAGTACTCCCACCTCGGCTTGGCCCGCCGGGTTTCGTCGATGCCCAGCACCCGCACCGGCGTCGGCTCGCGCAGCAACCGCTGCGCGTGCGCGATGAACGCCCGGTGCGCGGTCGGCCACGACACATGGTGGGCGGCGGCGGTCTCGACGACCGAGCGGGCAGCGTCGCCGATCGCTGCGCCGATCTGGGTGCGCAACCGCCCGGTCGTGCGCGGCCGAGCAGGGACCTGGGCGATGGCCTCGGTGAACGATCCACGCGCACAATTACCTTCCCGGCACCGCCACCGGGTCTTGTTCCACCGCAGTACGATTCGGCTCTCACCGTAGGGAATGTCCTTCGGTGTGGTGCGCACCCGCGCCTTCACCGAGGTGGAGAACACCCCGCAGGCCGGACACGCCGCGGCGGTGTCCTCGTCGGTGACAACCTCCACCACCCGGCTGCCATCAGACTGTCCGAACACACCGGTCACCTTCACTCCCGGCAACCCGAACAACACTGTCGTACTCTCGATCACGCCCTTGGTCCTTCCGACGTCGGAATGCTTCGCAACATCCAGACTTCAGGAGACCAAGGGCTTACAGCTGCTCGACGCGCTGAACACCCTCAGATTCCAACTTGCCCGGTCAAGATCGAAGAGCCACTTTGCTGGCCTCGACGACTGCACGCATCCTCGCCCAGCCGTGAACAAGCCGATCTGCGCGATGTCCCACCAAACTGGAAAGTCGATACCACCGGTCGACTTCAAGCACGCTCACTGTTACAAACTCTGCGCGGTGGCAGAAACAGACCCGAGCAGCGCTCCGGAGTGGCTGCGCGTAGGGGTCGCGGCGAAGGTCACCAGGATCAGCGCGCGCACCCTGCGGTATTACGAACGGGCCGGGCTGCTGCACACCCCTCGTACTGCTATTGGTCAACGTCGGTACGGCCCGCAGGAATTGCTGGCCCTGGCGTTCATCCGTCGACTCCGGGAAACCGGGATGCCCATCCGGGTCATCAGGTCCTATGCGGACGCGGTCCGCGCCGGGTCCGGTCGCGAACGCGGGTTACCGCTGCTGCTTGCTCACCGCGAGCAGGTGTTCCACGACCTGGCGCGCCGCCAGGCCCACCTCGACGCCATCGACCGTAAGATCACCGCCTACCGCGACGGTGCACGCACTAGCCGGGAGACACCATGACCACTGCAGCGCACCTGGGCGACAACGCTTCCCGCGCGGTTCTCATCACCGGGACGTCCACCGGCATCGGTCTGGCCACGGCCGTGGCCGCTGCCCGCGCGGGTGGACGACCGTAGCCACCATGCGCGACCCCGGCAAGGCTGCCACGCTGCGTTCGGCGGCCGAAGCCGCTGGCGTGATCGTCGACGTCCGCCCGCTCGACGTCACCGACCCCGACTCAATCACCATGTGCGTCGAGTCCGTCGTCGCGGATCTGGGGCATTTGGACGCGGTGCTCAACAACGCCGGCGGCCAGGGCGTCCGCGACCAGACGGGCGGCACCGCGGGGTGATCCACAGGCACCCTTGCGCAGGCGTTGGGCCACGATCACCGGTGCCGCCGAGGCGGTGGTGACGGTCGCGAGCAACGCGTTCAGGCCCCGTACCCCGGAGTAGCCATACCCGGAGCCCTGCTTGCTGTGGCCGTGGACCTCGATGATCGTGTCATCGACGTCGACGAACACCAGATCATCGATCGCGGTCAGCACCGGGGTCGTTTCGGCGAGCCTGGACAGCACCCGGGCGGCCACCGCGTCGAGCTGGCGCACGTGAGGCGGAGGTGAAGGCCCGCAGGAACGAACCCAGGGTGGACGGTGCGTAGGGGTGGTCGAAGATCGTGCCCATCGCCCCGTGCCGCAGCAGGGCCATGTCATCAATGCTGTCCGCGCCAGCGACCATCCCCGCCACCAACGACATCACCTTGCGCCCGGCGTTCGCACCCTTGTCGCTGGGAAGACTGAGATGCCCATCAGACAGAGCCCCCAGCCGGCACCGCTGGGCCAGGGCAACGACCGGTACCAGTCCCGCCGCCGACACGAGATTCGGGTCATCGAACACCGCGCCAGCCACCGGATGGGTATGAGAGAGTTGCATCCGCGAGATGCCCTTCTTGCTGGTGTGAAAACGGACCTTAGACAAGCCCAATTCTCCCAGCCCGCAAGGGCATTTCGTCATTCCGACGCGCTCACCACACCAACCTCATCGGTGGATCGAGGTTAAACACGATTAGTGCTAAACGGTTCTGCGTCTCGTCGTTAAAGACGGTGACGCCGGAGGCCATGATGGCGTCGATAATTCGGCGTCGCCGGCTGATCGCGCTCCTTGGCCATGTGTAGGTGCCGTTGGCCGGGCATCACGAGCGTCCACAGTGTGCCGCGGGCCGGGTGGAGATCGGCTGGCATGGCAACGTCGGCGACGAGCAGGTAGTCGCGATCTTTGGGGTCGCCGCACCCTAGCCGCCACTGCATCAGAGAGCCTTGTAGCCTGTCTTCCGCCAGTCGCGCCCCCGTGGGGCCAGGGAACCCGGTGCAAGTCCGGGACTGACGCGCAGCGGTATGGGAGACGAGCGGGGCACGACCACTGGTCGCGGAAGCGACTGGGAAGGGGTCCCGCCTGGTTGATCCTGAGTCCGAAGACCTGCTGGCCCTTGCGGCAACCGCCGTGAGGTCAGTACGGGTCTCGCGTTCCGGGCCCTGACCTCGAAGGATTGCCGTGAGTGCTCTCAGGACCCGCCATGATCTGTGCCCCGGCGTCTTCCGACCGTGGCCGGCGCAGGACGGCGCCCTGGTGCGGGTGCGCCTCGTCGGTGGTCGGCTTTCCACCTCGTCACTCGCCGCGTTGAGCCGGGTCGCCAGAAGGTACGGCGACGGAAACCTGCAGCTGACCGCACGCGCGAACCTGCAGCTGCGCGGCCTGCGCACCGCCGGGCATGCGCTGGAGCCGGGTGTTGTCCTCGCGATCGAGCGGACGGGTCTGCTCCCCTCGCGCTCCCACGAGCTGGTCCGCAACATCATGGTCTCCCCGCTCACCGGGGTGAGCGGGGGTCGCGCCGACCTGCGGCCGGTGGCTCGCCGACTCGACGAGCTGCTCTGCGCCGACCCCGATCTGGCTGATCTGCCCGGCCGCTTTCTATTCGTCCTCGACGACGGCCGGGGCGACCTGACCGAACGGCCGAACGACTTGGGGCTCGTCGCGCTCGACCGGAAGCTGGCGCAGCTTCGCCTGGGGAGCTCGCGGTGGGGACCGGCAGTCACACTGGACGAGGCGGCCACCACCCTGACCGCGCTGTGCCACGCGTTCCTCGAGCACCGGGGCGCCGGCTCCTCAGCCGCCTGGCACCTGGACGAGATCGGGGCGTTCGGCCCGACCGAGCCGCCGGATCCGCGCACCGACGTCCGCGCCGATCCCCCGCCGTACGAAGTCACTGAGGCCTACGAACACGTGCGCGTTCCCGATGGCGTCCTGTCCCCGAAGCGCGTCGACCACCTCCTCGGCACGACCTCGGCCGACGAACTCGTGGTAACCCCCTGGCACGGCGTGGTGATCCCTCGATGAGCACGCCACATCAGCCCGGGCGGCGCTACGACTACATCCGCCAGGGACCCGCCATCTACCGCGAATCGTTCGCGACGATCCGTCGCGAAGGTGCCTTCGGCCACCTCCCCCCTGCGGCCGAGAAGCTCGCGGTACGCATGGTCCACGGCAGCGGTCAGGTGGATCTGGCTGCGGACATCGTCGTCCACCCGCGGTTGGTTCCCGCGGCCCGCCATGCGCTCGAATCGGGCGCTCCGATCTTGTGCGATGCCCGGATGGTCGCGGTCGGAGTGACGGCCGGGCGGCTCCCCCGCGGCAATGAGGTGATCTGCACGCTGCAGGACGAGCGTGTTCGCGGGTTGGCCGCCACCTGGGAAACCACCCGCACCGCGGCCGCGGTGTCGTTGTGGGCGCCTCACCTGGAGGGGGCCGTGGTGGCGATCGGCAACGCACCGACCGCCCTGTTCCACCTGCTGGAGATGCTCCTCGATGGAGCACCGCGCCCGGCCGCCATCATCGGCTGCCCCGTCGGGTTCGTCGGGGCCGAGGAGTCCAAGGACGCGTTGGCCCGCTTCGCCGACGAACACCGCATCGACGTCCCGTTCGTCACCGTCCGAGGCCGACGCGGAGGCTCGGCGATGACCTCGTCGGCCGTCAACGCGCTGGCCCAGGAGGAGGAGTGAGCGAGCTGGGGGTTGGCGGATGCGGCCGCTTCTACGGGGTGGGGCTCGGCCCCGGCGACCCGGAGCTGATCACGCTGAAAGCCGCGCGGCTGATCGCCCAAGCGGACGTGGTCGCCTATCACGCCGGTTCCGGGAAGTCCTCGAACGCGCGCCGGATCGCCGCGGACCTGATCCCGGGCACCGCTGTCGAGGAAGAGCTGCGCTATCCGGTGACGACGGGGACGACCGACCATCCCGGTGGCTACGCCGGTGCGATGGCGACGTTTTACGAGGAGAGTGCCGATCGCCTGGCCGCCCACCTCGAGCAGGGCCGCTGCGTGGTGCTGCTCGCCGAGGGTGATCCGCTGTTCTACGGCTCGTTCATGTACATGCACGACCGCCTGTCGCAGAGGTTCCCGACCGAGATCGTCCCGGGGGTTCCGGCGTTCGCCGCCGCGGCCGCTGCCGTCGCCTCGCCGCTGGTGCGCCAGACCGACGTGCTCTCGATCCTGCCCGCGACGCTGCCCGAACTGGAGCTGTCCCGCCGGCTCGCCGACACCGACGGCGCGGTCATCATGAAGCTCGGCAAGCGCACCTTTCCCGGCGTACGCCGGGCCCTGGCCGAGGCCGGGCGGCTGGAACATGCGGTCTACGTGGAGCGCGCGTCCATGTCCGCCGAGCGCTCGCTTCCGGTCGCCGACGTCGACCCGGACTCGGTGCCCTACTTCTCGCTGATCGTGGTTCCGGGAGACTCCCGTAACGGGCGGCGCGACCGCGGACATCTCAGCGTGGCCACCCCTGCGCAACACCAGAAGGCGGGCACTCTGCTCGTCCTTGGCCTCGGCCCCGGTGCGCAGGGCTGGGTGACCCCTGAGGTCAGCGCCGCGCTGGCCGAAACCGACCACGTTGTCGGGTACGGCCCCTACCTCGACCGCGTGCCGCAGCGCGCCGGGCTGACCCGCCACGCCTCGGGCAACACCGTGGAGGTCGACCGGGCTCGGCACGCCCTCGACCTGGCCAGCAAGGGCGAACGGGTGGCCGTCGTGTCGGGCGGGGACGCCGGCGTCTTCGGGATGGCTGCGGCGGTCTACGAGGCGGCCGACGACCCTGCCTACGCCTCGGTCGAGATCACGGTGCTGCCCGGGGTCAGCGCCGTCCAGGCGGTCGCCGCGCGGGCGGGCGCGCCGCTGGGCGCCGATTTCGCGGTGGTGAGCCTCTCCGATCGGCTCAAGCCCTGGTCGGTGGTCGAGAAGCGTCTGCGAGCGATCGCCGGTGCCGACCTGGTACTGGCCATCTACAACCCCGCGTCCCGCTCGCGCACCGAGCAGCTCCACCGGGCCCAGATGGTGTTGCTCGAGCACCGCCACGCCGACACCGTCGTCGTGGTGGGCCGCGACATCGGGCGCGGCGAGGAGTCCCTGGCCGTCACGACGCTCGGCGAGCTCGACCCGGCCACCATCGACATGAAGTGCTTGCTGATCGTGGGCGCCTCGAGCACCCGTCGGAGCGCGACCGGCGCCGTGTGGACTCCGCGTTACGTGGACTGACGGCGGTCCCGGGACGACGCGTAGAGATAGGACTCACCAGCACCCTGGGAGCCCAGGGCCCGACCGATGAGGATCACCGCCGCTTGCTGGAGACCGGCTGCCTCCACCATCTCGGAGATCGTGGCTACGGTCCCGCTGAGCACGACCTCGCCCGGCTGACTGGCGCGGTACACCACGACAACTGGACAGTCCTCGCCGTAGAAGGGCGCCAGCTCCGCCATCACCTCCCGGGTGCGGGTGATCGCCAGGTGCAGCACCAGGGTGGCCCGACTCGCGGCAAAGCCCGCCAAGTTCTCGGTCTCCGGCATCTTCGTCGAACGCGCCTGCACCCGGGTCAGCACCACCGACTGGGCCACCAGAGGCACAGTCAGCTCCCGCCCCACCAGCGCGGCAGCAGCAGCGTAGGCCGGAACGCCGGGCGTGACGTCCCAGGGAACCCCCAGCTGATCGAGCCGCCTAGCCTGTTCAGAGACCGCGGAGTAGACCGAGGGATCACCCGAGGTCAGCCGGACCACCTCGTGGTGCGCCGCGTACGCCACCGCGAGCCGGGCCACGATCTGGTCCAGGTCGAGCTCCTGGGAGTCCACCAGGTCGGTACCGGGCCGACAGTGCGCGAGGACCGCGGCGTCCAGGTATGTGCCCGGGTAAAGGACCACGTCCGCCGCGGCGAGCAACGCCACCGCCCGGACCGTCAGCAGGTCAGCCGCACCGGGACCGGCGCCGACGAAGTGCACCGTCACGGCACGCTCACCGCCCACTGGACGACCGCACGGGCCGGGGTCCAGCCCGTGTACCTGCCGATCGGTTCCGCACGCTCGACCGAGATGCGGGTCAGCTCGCCCCCGTGCTTGGCGTGCAGCCCGACGAGCAGGCTCTCGGTCTGCAGGGTCACACCGTGGGCGACCAGCCGGCCACCCGGGCGCAACGCCGCGCGACACCGGTCGAGGACACCGGGCCGGGAGACGCCTCCCCCCACGAACACCGCGTCCGGAGCCGGCAAATCCTCCAGCGCACCCGGCGCCGAGCCGTGGACGACCTCCAGCCCGGGCACCCCCAGGTTGGCGGCGTTGCGCGTGATCCGGGCGGCCCGCTCGGGGTGCGACTCGACCGCGATGGCCCGGCAAGCAGGGTGCGCGCGCATCCATTCGATGCCCGCGGAAGCGGCACCAGCACCGACGTCCCACAACAGCTCCCCCGGGCGAGGCGCCAACCTGGCCAGGGCGGACGCCCGTAGATCGAGCTTGGTGAGCTGACCGTCGTGCTCGTACGCGGTGTCCGGTAGCCCTGGCGTCCACCCGGGTGTCGCAACGTCCCCGGCCACCTCCACGGCCGTCACGTTCAACCGCGCGGAAACACCGAGCCCGTCACCCGCGAGGACATCGACCCGGCTCTCCGACGGCGAGCCGAGATCGCCCAGCACCGTGACCCGGCTCCGCCCAGCGCCCGCATCGGTGAGGATGCGCGCCACCTGGGCGGGCGTCGCCCCGTCGGAGGACAACAACAACATCCTTCGGCCCGGCGCCAGCTTGCGCAGCAGCAGGTGCGGATCACGGCCCACCAGGGAGACCACCACGGTCGACTCGGCCGACCACCGCATCCGGGCCCGAGCCAGGTTCACCGAAGACAGCGTCGGTTCGACGGTGACGCGGTCACCCATTAGCTCAACCAGGGTGGCGCCGATCCCCGAGACCAGCGGGTCGCCCGAGGCGAGGGCCACGACGGTGCGTCCGTCGTAGGCACCGAGCAGCGCGGGCAGCGCCTTGCGCAGAGGGCTCGGCCACGCCGCGCGCTCCTGCCCCTCGACCGCAGGCACCAGCGCGAGGTGCCGCCCGCCCCCCAGGAGCACCTCGGCCTCGCGCACCAGTCTCTGCAGCCGTTCCGGCAGGGTTGACCAACCGTCGGCTCCGATACCGACGACGGTGATGTGAGGCCGACCGGGATGTGCCACACCTGCAGACGCTATCGTGACGATGACAGGCACGAGGTGCCTGCGACCTCATGGTGCCCCGTATGGGGCGGCTGGAGTCGCGGGAGAATCTGGGAAGCCGGTGAGAGTCCGGCACAGGCCCGCTGCGGTGATCCGACCCGAGAGGGATCGGTAAGTCCGAAGACCGGCCTCGTGCACGACAAGTTCGCTGGGTGAAGAGCGGGAGCCTCCATGCCACAGCACTACCCCTTCAGCGCCGTGGTCGGCTCGGACGAGATGGCCCTCGCCCTGATCTTGACCACAATTTCGCCAGAGGTCGGCGGAGTTCTGGTCAGAGGTGAGAAGGGCACCGCCAAGTCGACCATCGTGCGCGCTCTGGCCGCGGTGCAACCGCCGATCGAGGTGGTGGCCGGCGACCGGTTCTCCAGTGCGCCGGGTGAGCAGTCCCTCGACGGGCCGTTCGCTGCGGACGCTGCCACCGAATCCCGCCCGGTGCGGCTGGTCGAGCTGCCGGTGGGGGCCACGGAGGACCGGGTACTCGGCTCGTTGGACCTCGAACGAGCCCTCGCCGAAGGCCGGACGGAGTACGAGCCCGGACTGTTGGCCCGGGCCCACCGCGGCATTCTCTACGTCGACGAGGTCAACCTGCTCCACGACCACCTGGTCGACCTGCTGCTGGACGCTGCCGCCATGGGCCGTTGCTCTGTGGAGCGCGACGGCGTCTCGGTCGAGCACGCGGCCCGGTTCGTGCTGGTCGGAACCATGAACCCCGAGGAGGGCGAGCTTCGTCCCCAGCTCTTGGACCGCTTCGGCCTGACGGTCCAGGTGGCCGCACCCCGCGACCCGGCCCTGCGGGTCCAGGTGGTCCGGCGCCGGATGGCCTACGACGCGAATCCCGAGGCGTTCGCCGCGTCCTACGCCGAGCAGGAGCGCGCGCTGACCGACCGGATCCAGGCCGCCCAGAAGCTGGTCCCCGACGTCGAGCTCTCCGACGCCGCCCTGCTCAAGATCGCGCAGGTGTGCGCCGCGTTCGACGTCGACGGCATGCGCGCCGACCTGGTCACCGCCCGGGCCGCGGCCGCCCACGCGGCTTGGGAGCAGCGGAGGTCGGTGACCCGCGAGGACATCCGAGTCGCGGCTCGACTGGCGCTGCCCCACCGGCGCCGCCGCAACCCCTTCGACGCCCCCGGCCTGGACGAGGATCTGCTTGAGGAAATACTCGGGGACGACGAGTTCCCACCGGACCCGCCGCCCGACCAGCCCGACCAAGCCGAGGACGGCTCACCCGAGGAAGCCGGACCCGACGGGGCCGGATCCGATGGTGCGGGAGTTGACGGCGACGGGGCCGGACCCGACCCGATTCCGGACCCGGGTGGAGCCGGAACGGACGCCGCGAACAGCACGGACGCCACAGACCGGAGCGATGAGCACGCCCCGCCGGACTCGGCCGCGCCGACCCCCGAAGACCGCTCAGCCGAAGACTACTCAGCGGAGGGTGGCTCCGCCGAGGACGTCGTCGTCGCCGCGAACGCGCCGTACCGGCCGCGCCTGTTCACCGTGCGCGGCACCGGGGCCGGCGAGAGCGGAAGACGCAGTCGCGCGGTCACCGCAAACGGTCGGCGCATCGGCTCCGGCGCGGGTCGGCGCGGCCCCATCCACCTGGCGGAAACGCTCCGCGCGGCCGCACCCCACCAGGTCGCACGGGGCCGCACGTCCGGCGTCCTGCGGTTCCGTTCCGCGGATCTGCGGGTGGCCACCCGTGAGGGCCAGGAGTCCAACCTCATCCTGTTCTGTGTCGACGCCTCAGGCTCGATGGCCGCCCGGCGCCGGATGGGCGAGGTGAAGGCGGCCATCCTCTCCCTGCTCCTGGACGCCTACCAACGGCGGGACAAGGTCGGGCTGGTGACCTTCCGGGGAGCCACCGCGGAGCTGACGTTGCCCCCGACCCACTCCGTGGACATCGCGGCCCGGCGGCTTGCCGACCTGGCCACCGGTGGCCGAACACCGCTGGACGCCGGACTGCTCGAGGTGGCCCGGGTCCTCGACCTGGAGCGGGTGCGGGACCCGCGCCGGCGGCCACTGCTGGTCGTCGTCACCGATGGGCGGGCCACCAACGGTGCCGACGCCGTGACCCGCTCGCGGCGGGTTGCCGAACGCCTCGCCAAGGACGGTGTGGCCAGCCTGGTCGTGGACTGCGAGTCCGGCCCGATGCGCATCGGGCTGGCCCATGCGCTCGCCGTCGCCCTGGCCGCCGAGCATGTCCCACTCGAGGAGGTCACCGCCGAAGCGCTCGCGGAGGCCGTAGAAGGGCGGGTGGCCTAATGACCCCTCAAGGCACGCCATCTGTCCTCCCCGAGGACGGACTGAGCACCCGGGAGCGGCGCAACCAACCGCTGCTGATCGTGAACACCGGTGACGGCAAGGGGAAATCGACAGCCGCGTTCGGTCTCAGTCTTCGCGCGTGGAACCAGGGCTGGAATATCGGGGTGTTCCAGTTCGTCAAGTCGGCGAAGTGGCGGATCGGGGAACAGACGGTCCTCGAACGCCTTGGCGAGCTGCACCAGCAGACCGGCGAGGGCGGGCCGGTCGAGTGGCACAAGATGGGCGCGGGGTGGTCGTGGTCGCGCAAGGCCGGTGACGACGCCGACCACGCCGCACAGGCCGCGCAGGGATGGGCCGAGGTCAAACGCCGGATCGCCGAGCAGACCCACGACCTTCTGGTGCTCGACGAGTTCACCTACCCCATGGAGTGGGGGTGGGTCGACGTCGACGAGGTGGTCGACACCCTGGCCAACCGGCCAGGTCGGCAGTTCGTGGTGATCACCGGTCGGCGGGCGCACCCGAAGCTGGTCGAGGCCGCCGACCTAGTGACCGAGATGGGCAAGGTGAAACACCAGATGGACCGCGGCCAGAAGGGCCAACGGGGCGTCGAGTGGTGACCCGGCTGCCCCGGCTGGCCATTGCCGCGCCCGCCACCGGTCAGGGCAAGACCACGATCGCCATCGGGCTGATGGCGGCGCTGCGCCGAGCCGGCCACGAGGTCAGCGGCCACAAGGTCGGACCGGACTACATCGACCCCGGCTACCACGCCCTGGCCTGCGGACGCCCGAGCCGCAACCTGGACCCCCACCTGGCCGGTGAGCAGCGGATCGCGCCGCTGCTGCTGCACGGCGCGACCGGCGCGGACGTGGCCATCATCGAGGGTGTGATGGGCCTGTACGACGGGCGGATCGGGGGTGCTGGGTTCGCCTCCACCGCGCACGTCGCGGCGCTGACCCGCACCCCGGTCGTGTTGGTCGTGGACATCTCCCGGGCCTCCCGGACGATCGGCGCCGTGGTGGCGGGGATGGTGGGCTTCGATCCGGGCATCACGATCGCCGGGGTTGTGCTCAACAAGGCGGGATCCCCGCGGCACGCCCGCGAGGTGGCCGAGTCGATCCGCCTGCCCGTGCTGGGCGTGCTCCCCCGCGACGAAGCCATCGCGGCACCCTCGCGGCACTTGGGACTGGTGCCGGCCGCGGAGCGCACTGAGGCAGCTGCGGCCCTCGACCAGCTGGCCGACAGCATCGCCGCACGCATCGACCTCGGCGCCGTGCTGGAGATCGCCGCATCGGCTCCCGACCTCGAGGAGACCCCGTGGGATCCGCAACGCGAGGTGCCCCCCGTCAGCAAGACACCGCGACAGCCGGTGGTCGCGATGGCCGGCGGTCGTGCCTTCACGTTCCGCTACACCGAGACCGAAGAGCTGCTGCGGGCGGCCGGATGCGACGTCGTCACCTTCGATCCGCTCACCGATCCGGCGCTACCGCCGGGGACCAACGCCCTCTACCTCGGCGGTGGGTTCCCCGAGGTCTACGCCGCCGGGCTCAGTGACAACGCACCCCTGCGCCGGGAGCTGCACACCGCCGTCACCGACGGTCTACCCACGCTGGCGGAGTGCGCCGGGCTGCTCTACCTGTGCCGGACTCTCGATGACGCCCCGATGATCGGGGCGCTACCGGCCTCAGCGGCGATGACTCCGCGGCTGAGCCTGCGCTATCCCTCGGCCACGGCCGTCACCGACACCGTGACCGCCCGGGCCGGGCAGACCGTGACGGGACACGAGTTCCACCGCACGCACGTGACCCCGGACGTTGGCCCAGGCCCGCACTGGGCCGCCGCATGGGAGGTGGCCGGCCAGCAGGTCGGGTTCGCCGGCCCCACCGTGCAGGCGTCGTACCTGCACACCCACTGGGCGGGGTATCCGGGGATGGCGCAACGCTTCGCCGAGGCGGCGTTCAGGAACGCTGTCGCAGCACCCAGGTGAGGGCTGCCTCGACGTCGCTGACCGTGTCGACTCCCGCCGGCGGGCGGGGCCGCCGGACGATCACCAGCGGGAGGCCCAGCGTGTCGGCGACGTCGAGCTTGGGCCTGGTCAGCTCACCCCCGGAGTCCTTGGTCACCAGTACATCGGCCCCATGATCGAGGAACATCTCCCGCTCTGCGTCGGCGGTGTACGGCCCTCGGCCGAGCACCACCCTCCACCGCTCGGGTAGCACCAGCTCAGGTGGGTCGACGACCCGCACGAGCGCTGCGGTGTCTCGCAACGGCCCCAGAAACGCTCGGAGCGGTTGGCGGCCCACGATCAAGAACGGTCGCTCGCCGAGTCGTGCGGCAGCGATCGCGGCCGAGTGGTGATCCTCGACCCAGTGCCAGCCCTCCGCCGCAGGCAGGTCCGCCCAGCCCGGGCGTTGCAGGCGTAGCAAAGGACCCCCCCCCGCTGCGGCACGCCGTAGCGGGGTGCGCGCTGATCCGCTCGGCGAAGGGGTGCGTGGCGTCGACCACGGCACTCGCTTCGTGCTCGACGAGCCAGTCCCGCAGCCCGTCGACGCCCCCGAAACCGCCGATGCGCACCGGTCCGGCCGGCAGGCGCGGCCGGGCCACCCGTCCGGCGAGCGAGGAGAGGACCGAGACGTCACAGCCGATCAACCGCTCGGCCAGGGCCCGGGCCTCGGCGGTGCCACCCAGCAGCAGCACGGTCACGCGGTGGCTCCCGGGGGGAGAAACGGCAGCGGTCCGGGTCCCTCGTGGGCCAGCTCCAGCAGACGCTCGACGTCCAGGTGCTCCTCCACGAGGTCGCCCAACAGGTCCAGGCGACGTTCGCGGCGGTCGGCGAAGACCACGCCCGAGGATCGCCAGTCCTTGCCGGCCGCCCGGCTCACCTCGGCCGAGAGCGCGGCGCGCAACCCGTCGCTCTCCAGGCTGCCGTGCCACAGGGTGCCGAACACTCCGCCGGCCCGCGCTCCGCCGAGAAACTCAGGATCCGACCCGCGGGTGATCCGTCCGTGGTGAATCTCGTAGCCGGTCGCGTCCGCCCCGAGAGCACCTCCGGTGCTCAGCCTCAGCACCTTCTCCGTACGGAACTCGGTGCTGACGTCGAGCAGCCCGAGGCCGGGCACCGACGCGCCCGCGACGCCCTCCACCCCGGCCGGGTCGTCGATCACGCGGCCCAGCATCTGGAAGCCCCCACACACGCCCAGCACAGGTTTTCCCGCGGCGGCGTGCGCCAGCACCGCGGTGTCCAGGCCACGCGCCCGCAGCCAAGCCAGGTCGGCCAGCGTGGCCCGGGTGCCCGGCAGCACGACCAGGTCCGCATCGGCCAGCGCCCGCGGGTCAGACACGAAGACCACGTCGACCCCGGGCTCCACGCCGAGCGCGTCGACGTCGGTGAAGTTGCTGATCCTGGGCAGCCGCACGACCGCGACCCGCAGCGCCCCGTCCACCCCGGAGCGCCGTCCCGCGAGATCGAGGGCGTCCTCGGAGTCCAACCAAAGCCCCGGATTCCAGGGCAGCACGCCGTAGACCCGCCGTCCGGTGAGCGCCTCCAGCTGCAAGAGCCCCGGCGCGAGCAGGGAGCGATCGCCGCGGAACTTGTTCACCACAAAGCCGGCGACCAGTGCCTGATCCTGGCGACCCAGCAGGGCCACGGTCCCGAACATGGCGGCGAACACGCCACCGCGGTCGATGTCACCGACGACCACGGTCGGGATTGCGGCGTGGCGGGCCAGGCCCATGTTCACGTAGTCGCTGCTGCGCAGGTTGATCTCGGTCGGGCTCCCCGCACCTTCGGCGAGCACCAGGTCGTAGCGTGAGGCCAGGTCGTCGAACGCGTCGTAGGCCGTGCCCTGCAGGTGCCGCCGGCCGTCGACGAAGTCCCGAGAGGACACCTCTCCGGCGGAGTGGCCCATGACCACCACGTGGCTGCGCTGGTCACTGCCCGGCTTGAGCGGCACCGGGTTCATCGCCGCCTCCGGTTCCGCGCGGGCGGCCCTCGCCTGGATCCACTGGGCTCGACCGATCTCGGCGCCGTCGCGGGTGACCATCGAGTTGTTCGACATGTTCTGCGCCTTGAACGGCGCGACCAGCAGCCCGCGCCGCGCCGCAGCACGACACAGCCCCGTGGTGAACACTGACTTGCCCGCATCGGAGGTGGTTCCGGCGACCAGGAGCGCCGCCACCTCAGGACCGTCGCAGCAGGTAGATGTCCATCACCCAGCCCGCGGCGGCCCGCGCGCGCTCCCTGGCCGCCTCGATCGCCTCGCGAACCTCCGACACCGGTCCGGCGACCAGCTCCTCGCTCGGGGTGCCCAGGTTGGCCCCCCACCAGATCCACCAGTCCGCCAATCCGTCCAGGTCGATCCGGCGGTTGAGCATCACCACGATGTTCTCCTGCCCCTGCGCGATCGCCTCCCGCAGCCGGCGACCGGTGGTGACGTGCATCGGCTGACCGACCTCGTGGAGCACGATCTGATGCCGCGCGGCCAACAGCTGGATGCTGGAGATGCCGGGCACCACGTCGAGGACGAAGTCCACGGTGCCGCGCTCGCGCACCGCCTGCAGCACTCGGATCGTGGAGTCGTAGAACGCCGGATCGCCCCAGACCAGAAAGCCGGCATCGCCGGAGTGCTCGAGTAGCACCTGCTCCAGCGCCGTGGCCCGCGTGGCGTGCCAGCGCGCCACGGCCGCCTGGTACTGCTCGGGTGAGGCCGTGCGCTCTGGGCGCCGTTCCCGCTCGGGGTCGGGCACCCTGATTACCAGCGGCGGGCCGTCGAGGTGACGGTCCAGGAGTCGCTGTCGGGAGTGGACCAGCGGGTCGGGCATGCCCCCTCGGGGCGACTTGTCGGTGACCACGAAGAACGCGACCTCGCGAAGCACGCGGACCGCCTCGAGGGTGACCTGGTCGGGGTCGCCCGGCCCGACGCCGATCAGCCGCACTCGCCTCACCGGTCCTCGATGACCCCTTCGAACTCGAGGTAGACCTGCTGCATCTGGGCCAGGACCTCAGCGTCGGGTTCGGCCCACAGCCCGCGGTCTACCGCCTCGTGCAGCTTCTCGACGATGCCCCGCAGCGCCCACGGGTTCGACTTCCGCATGAACTCCTGGTTGGTCTGGTCTAGGACGTACTCCTTGGCCAAGGTGTCATACATCCAGTCGTGGACCACCCCGGTGGTCGCGTCGAAGCCGAAGAGGTAGTCGACGGTCGCCGCCAGCTCGAACGCGCCCTTGTAGCCGTGACGCTGCATCGCGGTGATCCAGCGCGGGTTGACCACCCGAGCCCGGAAGACCCGGTTGGTCTCCTCCTGCAGGGTGCGGGTGCGCACGGCGTCGGGCGTGGTCGAATCCCCCACGTAGGCGCGGGGGCCCGAGCCGGTCAGCGCGCGGACGGTGGCGACCATGCCCCCGTGGTACTGGTAGTAGTCGTCGCTGTCGGCAATGTCGTGCTCACGGGTGTCGATGTTCTTGGCCGCGACCTTGATCCGTCGGTAGTTCGTCCGCATGTCCTCGGCGGCAGGCGCACCGTCGAGCTCACGCCCGTAGGCGAAGCCCCCCCAGGCCGTGTACACCTCGGCGAGGTCCTCATCGGAGCGCCACGTGCCGGACTCCATCACTTGCAGGAGGCCCGCGCCGTAGGACCCCGGCTTGGAGCCGAAGATCCTGGTGGTCGCCCGTCGGGCATCCCCGTGCTCGGCCAGATCCGCCTGGGTGTGGGCTCGCACGTAGTTCTGCTCGGGCGTCTCATCGAGGTCCGCCACCAGCTGTACCGCGTCGTCGAGCATCGCCACCACGTGCGGAAACGCATCACGGAAGAAGCCCGAGATACGAACGGTCACGTCGATTCGGGGACGGGCCAGCTCCGCCAGGTCGACGACGGCCAGGCGGACCACCCGACGGGACGCCTCGTCCCACTCCGGGCGGACCCCCAGCAGCGCCAGCACCTCGGCTATGTCATCGCCCGAGGTCCGCATGGCGCTGGTCCCCCACACCGACAGGCCGACCGACTCCGGGTAGGAGCCGGTCTCGTCGAGGTAGCGCTGCACCAGTGACTCGGCCATGGCCTGCCCCGTTGTCCACGCCAGCCGGGACGGAACGGCGCGCGGATCGACGGTGTAGAAGTTGCGACCGGTGGGGAGCACGTTGACAAGCCCGCGCAACGGTGACCCCGACGGTCCGGCCGGCACGAAACCACCGTCGAGGGCATGCAGCACCGCGTCGAGCTCTTCGGTGGTCCGCGCCAGACGGGGCACGACCTGTTCGGCCGCGAAGCGCAGCACCCGCTGGACCTCCGGGTCCTCGTGCAGCGTCGCGGCCTGCTCGGATCGCCACTCCGCAGCCTCCATGGCCTCGACCAGGCCGCGCGCCTGCGCCTCGATCTTGTCGACCGCCGAGCTTGCCTCGGCGTTCTCCTTGAGGCCCAGAGCTGCGCGCAGACCGGGCACGGCAGCAGTCTCCCCGCCCCAGACCTGTGCGGCACGCAGGATCGCCAGCACCAGGTTGACCCGGGCCGCACCGTGTGGCGGTGCTCCGAGAATGTGCAGCCCGTCGCGGATCTGGGCGTCCTTGATCTCACACAGCCAGCCGTCGACGTGCAGGATGAACTCGTCGAACTCCTCGTCCCCGGGTCGGGCTTCCAGGCCCAGGTCGCGGTGCATCTCGGCGGCGTGCATCAGGGTCCAGATCTCGGCGCGGATCGCAGGCAGCTTGGCTGGGTCCATCGCGGCGATGTTGGCGTGCTCGTCGAGCAGCTGCTCCAGCCGCGCGATGTCGCCGTAGGACTCGGCCCGGGCCATCGGCGGCACCAGGTGGTCCACGATCGTCGCGTGTGCACGACGCTTGGCCTGCGCACCCTCGCCGGGGTCGTTGACCAGGAACGGGTAGATCAGCGGCAGGTTGGCGATGGCGGCGTCGGTTGCGCACTCGGCGCTGAGCGCGGCGTTCTTACCCGGGAGCCACTCCATCGACCCGTGTTTGCCGAGGTGCACCACGGCGTGCGCGCCGAAGCCGCCCGTCTCCACGGGCCCTCCGAGCCAGCGGTAGGCCGCGAGATAGTGGTGCGAGGGCGCCATGTCGGGGTCGTGGTAGATCGCCACCGGATTCTCCCCGAAACCGCGCGGCGGCTGGATCAGCAGCACGACGTTGCCCGCCTGGATGGTCGCCAGGACGATCTCGCCGGCGTCGTTGGCGAACAGCGTCCCGGGCGCCTCGCCCCAGGTCTCAGTGATGTCGCCCATCAGCTGCCCGGGTACATCGGCGGTCCAGTGGCGGTACTGCTCCGGGGTAATCCGTACGTGCGCATCGGTGAGCTGCGCGTTGGTCAGCCACTCCTCGTCCTGGCCGCCCGCGTCGATCAGGGCGTGGATCAGCGTGTCGCCGGCCACGGTGTCATCGTCCTCAGCGAGGCCGGGGATCGCTCCCGGCTCCCCCAGGTCGTAGCCCGCATCCCGCATCCGGCGCAGCAGCCGGACCGTGGAGACCGGGGTGTCCAGGCCCACCGCGTTCCCGACCCGGGAGTGCTTGGTGGGGTAGGCGCTGAGCATCAACGCGACCCGCCGATCGCGCGTCGGGATCCGCCGCAGCCGGGCGTGTTTGACCGCAATCCCGGCCACCCGGGCACACCGCTCGGGGTCGGCGACGTAGCGCGGCAACCCGTCCTCGTCGATCTCCTTGAAGCTGAACGGCGCGGTGATGATGCGTCCGTCGAACTCCGGGATCGCGATCTGATTCGCCGAGTCCAGCGGGCTCACCCCGTCGCTGGAGGCCTGCCACTCCTGGCGCGAAGACGTCAGGCAGAGACCTTGGATGATCGGGATGTCCAGCGCGGCCATCCGCCGCACGTCCCACGCCTCGTCCTCGCCACCGGCGGACGCACCGCTGGGGGTCGTTCCGCCGGCGGCGAGGACGGTGACCACCAAGGCGTCGAGGGTGCCCAGCTCGGTGTAGAGATCGTCCGGGGCCGAGCGGAGGGAGGAGCTGAAGATCGGCACGCCGACCGCCTCACCGGTCGCGTCGACGGCATCACACAGGGCGTGCGCGAAGGCGTTGTTCCCGCTGGCCTCGTGGGCCCGGTAGAACAACACGCCGACGCGTGACTTCCCGGCGGCGTCTGGGATCGTCGGCCGGTCCAACACCCCCCACGCGGGAATCTCCACCGGCGGATCGAAACCCTCGCCGGTGAGCAGGACCGTGTCGGAGAGGAACGCGTGCAGCTGGGCCAGGTTCGCGGGTCCGCCCTGGGCGAGGTACTGGTGCGCCTGCGCCGCCAACCCCACCGGCACAGTTGAGAGCTCCATCAGCTCGGCGCTCGGCTGCTGCTCGCCACCGAGCATCACCATCGGCATCCCGGTCTCCCGGATCCGGGCGAATCCGCTGCACAGGTCCTGGGGGGAGCCCAAGATCCGGCCCAGCACGAGGTCAGCGCCCTCTATGGCGCCGGCCATCGACTGGTGCCCGGGCCTTGACGGGTTGGCCCAGACGTAGTCCGCGCCACTGGCGCGCGCAGAGAGCAGGTCGGTGTCGGAGGTGGACAGGAGTGCGATGCGCACGGTGCTCCTTGGTCAGGACGCACCCGCCGCCCCGACCCGAGCAGGGCGGGCGGAGTTCGGGTGTGGTCTTAGGCGGTGGCTCGGTCAGGGTGGACGAGCGCGCGGAAAACGACGTCGACCCGCAGGCGAAGGGTCGCGGTCTCGGCGCAGGTCGGCGCGGTCACGACCAGGCGGTGCGGGGGCATGCACGGGAATGGCTCATCAAGGGCTCCTTCGGGAATCCAACGTTCCACGATCACGGATAACGGAAAACGCCGACCGACGATCTGACTCGCAGGGGCAACCTGCTCACAGTGGCGGGACCGTGCTGGAATCGCACCAGCTTCCTCGTCCGACGTTGCCTGGCATCGTACGCACACGGGGGGCGCGAGCGATCGGCGGTCAGTACAGCTACCTGTCTTCCAGCGCGGAGTTGACGTAGCGAAGGGTCCAGCGCCCGCTTCTCGCGTGCAGCAAGGTCGCCGTCAGCGGAGGAGTGTCGATCCGCCAGAACGCCATCGGCACGGCCTGCAGTGCGGTGATCAACACGGCCCGGATGACTGCCGGGTGCGTGACGGCGACGGTGGAGCCGCCCACGGTGGCCGCCGTGGTGAGCCAGCGCGAAACCCGCGCCAGCAGGTCCTCGATGCTTTCGCCACCGTGCGGGGCGGCGCTCGGGTCGTCGGCCCAGGCTTGCAGCTCACCCGGTGGTAGCAGCCCAACGCGGACAGATCGATTGGCTCCCGCGTGACTACCTAACGTCGGATCTCGATGACGCGTGGTTGGTAATTGCCTGCACCAGGCAACTACGGGTCGATGCTGCGGTTGCGGCCGATGCGCGCCGGCGCCGGACTTTCTGCCTGAGCGCCGAACAGCCCCAAGCACGACCGCCGGCCCGTCACGGACGGGTCATAATTGTAGGCGGCGGCCCGGGCGATCCTGGGCTGATGACCGTCAAGGGAATGCGCGCGCTCGCGGAGTCCGATGTCGTCGTGGTCGACCGCCTGGCACCTCTCGCTGTTCTGGAGGGGCTGCGAGAAGACGTGGAGATAGTTGACGTTTCCAAGGTGCCCCGCGGTCGTTCCACCCCCCAGGAGCAGATCAACCATATCCTCGTCGACCGCGCGCGCAGGGGAAGCACTGTGGTGCGACTCAAGGGCGGTGATCCTTACGTCTTCGGCCGCGGAATGGAGGAAGTGCAGGCCTGCACCGCGGCAGGAGTGTCGGTGGATGTTATTCCCGGCGTGACTTCAGCCATCTCAGTGCCAGGCCTGGCCGGCATGCCCGTGACCCATCGCGGGATCACGCAGGGGTTCACCGTGGTCTCGGGCCATGTACCTCCAAACGATTCACGATCCACGCTGGACTGGGGTGCGCTTGCGCGGTCAGGAACGACTCTCGTGGTCCTCATGGGTGTCGCAACATTGCCAGCCATCGTCGCCGCCTTGCTGGACGGGGGGCGAAATGCCAGGACACCCCTGGCGTGCGTGATGGACGGCGGCCTGTCCTCACAGCAGGTGGCGACCTCAACCTTGGGCCAGGTGGCGGCGTCGGGAGCTCCACACGGACTGGCGCCGCCCGCGGTGGTCGTGATCGGTGAGGTGGTCGATCTCGCGTCGTCCCCATCGGGGCCGTCGGCTCGTCGTTGATGACCCCTGCAGCGGCCGGTCGTGGGCGATCGCGCGCATCTGTCCCCGACATGCTCGTGAGCGGCCCTAATGCTGTCGCGGACGAAAAGCGGCTCACCGGTGAGGTAGGCGTAGTCGGTACCCGCCTCCGCGCAGGCATGGGCAGCTACTTTCGCCGTGTCGGTTGGACCCGACGGTAGTTCACGCGGAGCGCCCGGTCGGCATATTGGCTACCGCCGCGCCAGGAGCAGCCACGGCGATCGTGAACCTCGGCAAGGCCCTCACCGAGTGGGCAGACACCGCCGCCGCGCTGGATACCGGGTCGATCGGTGTCGGTCACGCCAAGGTCATTGTGGGGTTCTTCGCCCGCCTGCCCGACGGGGTACCCGCCGAGGCCCTGCCCGAATGTGAGACGTACCTGCTGCAGGCCGCGGCCGGGGAGAACCCCGCCGAGCTCGCCCGCCGGGCCGCCGCCCTGCGTCATCTGCTGGAACCAATACAGGATAGCCTGCCCGATGCGGAGAACACCGACCTAAACGAGCTGTTCGCCGCCACCACCCTGGGCGGACGCGGGATGGTCAAGGCCGACCTCGATGCGGAAATGCTGCACGCCGCGCTTTCAGCGTTGTCGAAGCCCCAGCCCGGTGAGGACGGTGCTCGCGACACCCGCTCGCCGGCGTTGCGCCGGGCCGAGGCCTTCGCCGAGCTGCTACGCCGCCACCTCAACCACGGCGACAACCCCGTGGAATGCTACGAACGTCCGCACGTGTCGTTCCTCATCCGCGAAGAAGACCTCACCGCCGCCGAGGACACCGAGCCGCCCGCAGTCACAGGCTATCGCCTGTGACTGCGAACTCACCCCCATCCGCATCGACGGCCAAGGCGTCCCGCTCAACCTCGGCCGCAGCCAACGCCTCGTCTCCCCCGGACAACGCCGGGCGTTGATCGCCCGCGACCACGGATGCGCCTTCCCCGGCTGCAACCGACCCCCGCCTGGACCGAAGCCCACCACATCATCCACTGAATCGACGGCGGCGCGACAGATCTAGCCAACCCAGTCGTGGTGTGCTCGCCCTCCTGGTACACCTGCACCAAGGGCTTCTGCTGCGCCGTGCTGCGTTTGGGTTGCTTGCCGCGCACCCGGTCCTGCGCACTCGTCATGCCCGAAACTGACCGATGAAACAACGCCAAGCACCTTGTAGGACCGCTGCTGCAACATGCGAGTGACGAGAACCCCACTCCGAGCCCCGGCCACCACGCTTGGCTGCGAAGAGCCGGTAAAGGTACTTTCGGGCCGAGTTGGGGCTACTCCGGGACGTCGCTCGGGTCGTCCGACACCGTTCTCGTCGCGCGGTGAGGCTGCTGGCGAAGGGTTCGAGTTCCTGAGGCGCCGTGGGTGCCCCGGACCGCCACTGCCGCCATCGCAATTCTAGAGACCCCTAAAGCGATGGCCGGGCACACCCGCTTGGCATAAGGCTCATAAGCAGTCCACGCGCCGGTCGCCCGCGGTTTCGTACCTGGTCGATGAGACTCAGGCCGTCGGCCCGTCAGAGTCAGCGGTTGAGGAAGGTCGTTCGGCAGCGCGGCGTCTGCGGAGACGGTCACCGAGGGGCGAGTATCCGGCTGAGGTCGTGATTGTCCATCAGCGGCAGCTACTTCCCGCGCCAGAGCGTGCGCGTCGCACGGGCCGTGATCCACGAGCGAAATGGCGGGATCACGGGCATGGTCCGCGAGCTCCGGCCCGCTATTGAGGGTAAAGGTGCTTCGACACCCTCCTTCCTCGAAACACGGCATCTACCTGGGGGTTGCAGACTTTCCAGTCTCTGGGCGGTTTCTGCGCATGTTCACGACGTGAGAGAAACCAACCGAGTCTGGACTCGTGCTGATCGCGCGTTACTGCGGCGTGCGCCGGTGTGCGGCGACAGCGACGGCGACACCAGCGGGCCACAGGTCGGTCTTCAGTCGCGCCTCCAGTTTGGCCAGCGTGACCAGGTCGGGCCAGGTCGTCCCATTGAGGATTGCGCTGATAGTGCTGTAGTCGACGCCGCTGAGACGCCCGACCTCGCGGGCGGAGCGACCATCCATCGCCTCTTCGACCCGGTGGGCCAACGTGCGCGCCACCTCGACAACGGGATCGTTGGAGGGCTCGTGCGGCCAGTCGTCCACCAGGGCTCTGGGCACGGAGCGAGCGGGGCGGGCCACACCAGGAGGATAGGGCTCAGGCTCGTCCCCGAACTCGACCCCCGTGAAGAACTTGTCGGTGCCCTGATCAATGATGGTTACTACCATCAGTCGGAGGTTAGGGAAGGGGGCGATTCCGTGTCTCACCGAATCGCTTCCTTCGACCCGTCAACTCCGCCCGAGCACTGGGCGGTCATCGAAGAGTTCGTACGCGCGGCTGTCGCCGACTGCGCGCCGGTGTCCCCGGAGAAGGCGAGGTTGCTTCTGATCGTGTCCGCTCGTCATGTCCACTGGTGCTGGCAGAGCGCGGGTCTGCCACTGGAACGTGACGTGATTTTCCGTCGTGAAGTGATCGCGAAGTCGGTGGCCACCACGTGCGCCGGTATGGCTATCTCATCGCAGGGGACCTATAGGTCCCGTTTGTTTGGTATGTCGGACCTGCTGTTGTCGGCGCCTTTGCGGGCTCCTCGAGCACCCTCCATTGGCAAGGCTCAGGCATGCGCGCCGTATACCGAGGCCGAGGTGACCGCTCTGCGGTCCTGGGCGCGGGGCCAAAACACCGCGTATCGCCGCGTCAACGCGACCTTGCTGCTGGCGCTTGGTCTCGGAGCGGGCCTGTCGGCCGCCGAAATCGCCGGTGCCCAGGCGCGACACGTCCTTATTGACGCCGACGGTGTCCAAATCGACGTGCCCGGCGAGCGCGCCCGCCTGGTCCCAGTCTTGGCCGAGTGGGAGGACCCTCTCGCTGAGCTAGCCCGCTCAGCAATCCGAAAGGATCTGTGGATTTTTTGCGCGCGTCGTCAGGTGGGCTTCCCCAAAAATGTGGTTTCGAATTTCGTCCGCAACACAGTCGACCGACCTGTTGGCATCAGCTCACAACGGCTCCGCGCGAGCTGGCTTTGCGGACATCTCCTCGCTGGCACCCCTGTCCACGTGCTCGTCGACGCCGCCGGGATTGACACGCTGGAGGCGCTCAGCCGCTACGTGCCCTACCTGCCCGACACCGACCCCGTGCAGGCTCGTCGCCTACTCAGGCGCAACATCGACCCCTTCACCGCTTCGAGGCAGGCATGAGCGCCTCGGAGCAGGACCAGCTCCTGCACGACTGGCTCTGTATCCCCGAACGCGGTGGGGATACGGCCCAGCCGATGCGCGAGCGGGTCAAACCATCCCTTGTTGCCGGTGCGGTCGCGTTCCTCGACCGCGGCCAGTTTTGCGAGACCATCGGCACCTGGCGGGCCGAGGACCATCCCGACCGAGCCCCCCGCACCGGTCGCCCACTCACCCTCACCGACCGCCACGTCTTGGTGGCGCTGCTGGTGCTGGGCTTGCTCGGCGAACCCCCCAGCCTGAAACGGGTCAGCGAACTCCTGCAGCACCGCCTGCACACCGAGTCCCGGGACCTGCTGGGCCTACCCCGCGCCGAGCGCGTCAGCGCCCACGCTCACTACCACCGCGTCGCCCGCGCCTACACGCGCCTGTGCGCGCTGTTCGACCCCAAGCCCTACCCGACCCACCGGCGCCTGACCCGCGCCGCGGTACAAGCCATCACCAAGACTTTCGACCCGGCGGTCGTCGCCCGCAAACAACGACGGGCAGACTGGCTGGCCAACAAACTTCTCGACGTCACCGTCCAACTGACTCCCCGCGAACTACTCGGACCCTGGACCGGCGACATCACCCTCGACGGCACCAAACTGCCCGTGTGGGGCAAACGCGGTCACGCTGGCACCAGAAGCGCCAAGCCCGACGACCTGATGAGCCCCGAGGTGCCCGCGGGCTTTCATGCCAAGAGCCAGGACAACCGCGATAAAGCGAACGCTGTCGGTCAGACCAATACCACCGAGTACACCTTCGCCTACGAAGCCCATCTCGCACTCATGACCTCGACCACCCGAACACCGGTGCCATCGCTCATCATCGCAATGTCACTCGACCGGCCCGGAGTCAATCCAGGCCGTAACGCGATCGTCGCGTTGGACTCCATTGCCCAACGTGGCTACCCCACCGGCGACCTGGTCACGGACCTCGGCTACTCCCAGCAGAAGGTTGAGAACTACCACAACCGGGCACGCGCACTGGGCTACGAGCCCATCATGATGTATAAGCGCAAGGAGCTCGGCGTCCAGGGCACGTACGGAGGCATCCTGCTCATCGAAGGCACGCTGTACGGCCCCTGCATCCCCCAACCGCTCATCGACGCGAGCATCGACTACGCCAACAAAAGTATCGACTCCGACACCTACACCGCACGGCTGGAACAGCGCCGCGCCTACGCCGCCCGCAGAAAAGAACACACCCCCGGCAAGGCCACCTACGTCGTCAGCTGCCCCGCCTACGGACCCAACGCCACCGCGAGCTGCCCCCTCAAGCCCCCGAAGCACAACCGCGCCGCTCCCGGCCACCGCAAAGCGCTCACCCTCATCGTCAACCCACCCCAGCACCCGCCGAAAATCTGCACCAACACCACATCGGTGTCCGTCCCAGACTCCTTCGGCGCCAAATTCCGCCAGCGTCTGCCGTACCAGACACCGGAGTGGCGAACCGCCTACCCGCCCCCACGCAACGAGATGGAAGGCAAAAATCAGTACATAAAAGACGCACTGCACGAAGACATCGGCAACGCCGGCATCCGCCGCTACCGCGGCTACGGCAAGCAAATCCTCGCGGTCGCGATGCTGCTCGCCGCCTCCAACATCCGCGCGCTACGCACCTATATGAGCAAGACCGACGCGACCTCCGACTCCCCACCGCCGAAACCCAAAAGAGGGCGCCCCAAAAAACCGGGCCTCGCCGGCTACCGGCCCGACCCGACCGGGCCGCCCCTCAGAATCGTCGCCCAACCCAAAGCCGCCTGACCCACACCACGCACCAACCCCCTACCCCCGCCTGCCCGCACGCGGCACAGGGCGGTCAAACGCGCCTCGAAGCGGGCTCCGAGACGCTGAAACACACCCGCACCAACGATCACGAAGCGACTAGCCGACCGCTAACGGGCAAATCCCCCGGCCTCCCCGGCAAAAAGTCCCCGGACAGACACCACCGGGGACTTTCGCAACTATGACGAGTTTCTTTCATAAAAAGCCCGTGGTGGAGACGAGGGGAATCGAACCCCTAACCCCTGCCTTGCAAAGGCAGTGCTCTGCCAATTGAGCTACGTCCCCGAGGGGTTGTCTTCCTGAGCAGCGTGCCGCCCGGCCGCCACCGGCTCGGTCGCCTCGTGCCACAGATCCGGGCCGTCCCGACGCGTACGCGCGCGCAGCACACCGGCGGCAGCGGCCGCAACCGCGGCGAGCAGAAGCATTTTCATGGCGACCCGGCAATCCTTGTCCAACAGGTGAATCTCGTGGGCCTAGGTGGACTTGAACCACCGACCTCTTCCTTATCAGGGAAGCGCTCTAACCGTCTGAGCTATAGGCCCCGATACGACGGCCGAGGTTACCGCACCCGGGTGCAGTGCCCCAAACCCGTCCCTACCCTCAGTCGCGTTCGGTGAGCGTGACCTCCACGCCGCCGACCAGGTCCGAGGTCAGGTTGTAGATGAACGAGCTGATGGTGGCCAGCGCCGTCATCAGCACGATGTTCACCGCACCCACGATCGCTGCCACCCCGAACACCCGACCGGGGCCGATCAGCGGCGCGCTGCGACTGTTCGGATCATTCACGGAGACGAAGTCGGTGAATGTGGTGTTCAACCGGTCCCAGACGCCCATGCCATCCAGCACAAGGTACAACACGCCGATCGCCACCATCCACACCAGGAACAGGGCGAAGGAGAGCACCAGCGACAGCTTCAGCACCGACCACGGGTCCACCTGCTTCAGCTGCAGGCTCGCTCGGCGGGGGCCCTTCTTGCTGTTCTGCACCGAGGCAAAGGGACGCCGCTCACCGCGGGCGGAGCCGTCCCGCCCCTCACCCGCACGCTCCCGCGTGGCCGTCGCGGTCCGCCCCGAGGTCGACTCCGCCCGGGCACTCGTGCGTGGCGCTGTGGACAGGTCCGGCATCTCCGGGTCCACCGGGGGGCGGCTCAGCTGCGTCGTAGGGGCGTCCAGACCCCCCGCCGAACGGGAACCACCCGACCCGCTTGCCGTACCACGCTGCCACGGAGGAATAGGAGCGTTCGAACGCTCGTCTTTCGTCGTGTCTCGCTCGGGCTCGCGCGTCTCGGAGTCGGACCCTGACGGACGGGAGGGAGTGCTCATGAATGCTCCTTCGGGGTGATCGGCTCGTCGTCACCGGGCTCGCCCGCCTCGTCGGCGTTGCGAGCGATGGCCACCAAGTTGACACCGTCGCCGAGGTCCATCAGTCGTACACCCTTGGTCTGCCGTCCGGCCTTGCGTACCTCCTTCGCCGTGGTCCGGATGACCCCGCCGCCGGAAGTGATGGCGTACAGCTCATCGTCGATGTCGGCGATGAGCGCTCCGACCAGGGTGCCACGTCGCCGGTCGTATTGGATGGTGAGCACGCCCTTGCCGCCGCGTCCCTGCACCGGGTAGTCCGCCATCGAGGTGCGCTTGGCATAGCCCCCGGCGGTCGCGACCAGCAGAAACATGCCCTCCTTGACCACATTCAGCGACAGGAGCCGATCCTCGCCGTTGAAGCGCATGCCCAACACGCCGGAGGTGGCCCGGCCCATCGGGCGCAGCGCATCGTCAGTGGCGGCGAAGCGGATGGACTGCCCCAGCGCCGACACCAGGAGCAGGTCTTCCTCGGCGGAGCACAGCACGGCCCCGACCAGCTCGTCATCATCACGGAGATTGACGGCCACGACACCACCGGAGCGATTGGAGTCGAAGTCGGTGAGCCTGGTCTTCTTGACCAGGCCGCCCTTGGTGGCGAGCACCAGGTAGGGCATCACCTCGTAGTCCTTGATCTGGATGACCTGGGCGATCTTCTCGTCCGCCTGGAAGGCGAGCAGGTTGGCCACGTGCTGACCACGCGCGGTGCGGTTGGCCTCAGGGAGCTCGTAGGCCTTGGCTCGGTACACCCGTCCCTTGGTGGTGAAGAACAAAATCCAGTCGTGGGTGGAGCAGACGAAGAACTTGCTGACGATGTCGTCCTGCTTGAGCCCAGCACCCTGCACGCCCTTGCCGCCCCGCTTCTGGGCGCGGTACAGGTCGGTCTTGGTGCGCTTGGCGTAGCCGGTCTCGGTGATGGTGACCACCACGTCCTCGCGGGCGATGAGGTCTTCCATGGAGACGTCGCCGTCGGCCGGGATGATCCGGCTGCGGCGCTCGTCGCCGTAGCGGTCCGCGATCTCCGTGAGCTCGTCCCGGACAATCTGCCGTTGCCGTTCCGGGCGGTCCAGGATGTCCTGCAGGTCGGCGATGGTGCGCTCGATCTCCGCGAGCTCGTCGATGATGCGCTGACGCTCCAGCGCGGCCAGGCGGCGCAGCTGCATGTCCAGGATCGCCTGGGCCTGCAGCTCGTCGACGTCGAGCAGCTCCATCAACCCGGTGCGGGCCACCTCCGCCGACGCCGAGGCGCGGATGAGCGCGATGACCTCGTCCAGCGCGTCCAGCGCCTTGACCAGTCCGCGCAGGATGTGTGCGCGTTCCTCGGCCTTACGGAGCCGGTAACGGGTGCGCCGGACGATGACGTCAAGCTGGTGGGTGACGTAGAACCGGATCATCTGGTCGAGGCGCAGCGTGCGCGGTACACCGTCCACAATGGACAGCATGTTGGCGCCGAAGCTGGTCTGCAGCTGAGTGTGCTTGTAGAGGTTCGCGAGCACGACCTTGGCCACCGCGTCGCGCTTGAGGGTGAGCACGATGCGCATGCCGACGCGGTCGGAGGACTCGTCGTGGATGTCGGAGATGCCGGCGATCTTGCCGTCCCGTAGCTGCTCGGCAATGCTGGTGACCAGATTGTCCGGGTTCACCTGATACGGCAGCTCGGTGGCGACGATGGTGGTGCGCCCGCGGGCGTCCTCCTCCACCTCCACCACACCGCGCATCCGGATGGAGCCACGGCCGGTGGAGTAGGCCTCGCGGATGCCGTCAAAGCCGACGATGAGCCCTGAGGTGGGAAAGTCCGGCCCCTTCACCCGCACCATCACCGCCGCGAGGGTGGTTTCCTCGTCGGCCTCGTAGTTCTCCAGGGCCCAGATGGCCGCGGCCGCGACCTCCCGCAGGTTGTGCGGCGGCATGTTGGTGGCCATGCCGACGGCAATCCCGCCGGAGCCGTTGACCAGCAGGTTCGGGAAGCGGCTGGGTAGCACGTCCGGCTCGGTGGTGCGGCCGTCGTAGTTGGGCGAGAAGTCGACGGTCTCCTCGTCGATGTCGCGCAGCATCTCCATGGCCAGCGGAGTCAACCGCGACTCGGTGTACCGCATGGCGGCCGCCGGGTCGTTGCCTGCGGAGCCGAAGTTGCCCTGCCCGTCGATCAGCGGGTAGCGCATGGACCAGGGCTGGGCCAGGCGGACCAGGGTGTCGTAGATTGAGGTGTCCCCGTGTGGGTGGTAGTTGCCCATCACGTCACCGACCACGCGAGAACATTTCACGTACCCACGGTCCGGCCGGAATCCGGAGTCGTACATCGCGTACAGCACCCGACGGTGCACCGGCTTGAGGCCGTCGCGGACCTCCGGCAGCGCCCGGCCGACGATGACCGACATCGCGTAGTCGATGTAGCTGCGCTGCATCTCCTGCTGGATGTCCACCGGCTCCACCCGGTCGCGGATGATCTCGCCCTCGGTTACCAGCGGGCTATCCCCGTCCTCGGGGGGCATCGGGGTGTCGGTCATGCATGCCCTCCGGGCTCGTGAGTGGAATAGGTTGCCCGGCGGGCCTTATTCGCGCACAGGTCACACATCGAGGAACCGCACGTCCTTGGCGTTACGGGTGATGAAGCTGCGCCGCGCCTCCACGTCCTCGCCCATGAGCACGCTGAACAGCTCGTCCGCGGTGGCGGCGTCGTCCAGAGTGATCTGACGCAGGATGCGGTGGTCGGGATCCATCGTGGTTTCCCACAGCTCCTTGGCGTTCATCTCACCGAGGCCCTTGTACCGCTGCACCCCGTCGTCCTTGTTGATCTTGCGACCCGCCTCGAGTCCGGCCTTCAGCACCACGTCGCGCTCCCGGTCGGAGTAAACGAAGTCCGGCTCCGCGCCCTTGCCACCCCACTTTATCTTGTACAGCGGTGGCGCGGCGAGGTAGACGTGGCCGTGCTCCACCAGGGGGCGCATGAACCGGAACAGCAGGGTGAGCAGCAGGGTGGAGATGTGCTGGCCGTCCACGTCGGCGTCGGCCATCAGGATGATCTTGTAATAGCGCAGCTTGGCGAGGTCGAACTCGTCGTGGATGCCGGTGCCCAGCGCGGTGATGATCGCCTGAACTTCCGTATTTTTCAGTACGCGGTCGATGCGGGCCTTCTCCACATTGATGATCTTCCCGCGCAGCGGCAGGATCGCCTGGAACATCGAGTCGCGGCCGGATTTGGCCGAGCCGCCGGCCGAGTCGCCCTCCACCACGTAGATCTCGGACAGGCTCGGGTCGTTGGAGCGGCAGTCGCTCAGCTTGCCGGGCAGTCCGCCGATGTCGGTGGCGCTTTTGCGGCGCACCAGCTCGCGGGCCTTGCGCGCGGCCATCCGGGCCTGCGAGGAGGACACCGCCTTATTGATGATGATCTTCGAGTCCGCCGGGTGCTCCTCGAACCAGCTGTTCAGGTGCTCGTTGCAGGTCTTCTGCACGAACGAGCGCACCTCGGTGTTACCGAGCTTGGTCTTGGTCTGCCCCTCGAACTGCGGCTCACCAACGCGGACACTGACGATGGCCGCCAGCCCTTCGCGGATGTCCTCGCCGGTGAGGTTGGCGTCCTTCTCCTTGATGAACTTCTTGTCCCTGGCGTATTTGTTGACCACCGAGGTCAACGCCGAGCGAAAACCCTCTTCGTGGGTGCCGCCCTCGATGGTGTTGATGGTGTTGGCGAAGGTGTGCACCGACTCGGAGTATCCGGAGTTCCACTGCATCGCCACCTCCACCTCGTGCCCGGTGCCACTGGCGGTGAACCCGACGATCGAGGTGTGGATGGGCGACTTGGATTTGTTCAGGTGCGCGACGTAGTCCTCGAGCCCACCCGGGTAGTGGTAGGTCCGGGTGACCACCTTGCGCTCGGCGTGCGGTGCAACGTCCAGCGCGGCACTGTCCGGTGCGGCGTCCTGCTCGGCCTCGTTGCGGGTCACCCGCTCGTCGGTGAGCACGATGGTCAACCCCTTGTTGAGGAAGGCCATCTCCTGCAACCGCCTCGCCACGGTCTCGAAGCTGTAGGTGGTGGTCTCCTCGAACACCTGCGGGTCGGCCCAGAAGGTGACGGTGGTGCCGGTGCGCTCGCTCGGGCCGACCTCCACCAACTCGCCGGGCTTCGCGTAGCGGTACTCCTGGGTGTAGTTCTTGCCCCCGTGGTGAATGTCCACGTCGAGACGGTGTGACAGCGCGTTGACCACGCTGACGCCGACGCCGTGCAGCCCGCCGGAGACCGCGTAGGACTCGGAGTCGAACTTGCCGCCGGCATGCAGCTGAGTGAGGACCACCTCGATGGTGGGGACCTTCTCGGTGGGGTGCATGGCCACCGGGATGCCGCGGCCGTCGTCGGTGACGCGGACGCCGCCGTCGGCCAGTAAGGTCACGTCGACCGTGCTGGCGTACCCGGCCATGGCCTCGTCGACCGAGTTGTCCACCACCTCCCAGATCAGGTGGTGCAGGCCGCGCTCGCCGGTGGAGCCGATGTACATGCCCGGCCGCTTGCGGACGGCCTCCAGGCCTTCGAGAACCGTGATGGAGGAAGCACCGTAGGAAGCATTCTTGTCAGCCACGTGCGTTCGGTCTCTCCTCCGCTTGGGCTGCCCGCGTTCCCGCAACCATGAGTTGGTACCTCCCCACTCTACTGCCCCCGCCGACAGGAACTTGCCTTCCGACACCCCTGGCAGCGCCGTGGAGACGGTTTCACGCCTGCCCACGTCATCCGTTCACCCCCACGCCACGGTTCTAGCCGTACGTGTCTCTGGGGCCTCTGCCCGGAATGTTGAGGCCACCGCGGCGCCAGCTCGGAGCGCTGGGACCGTAGACGGAGACACGTTTGACGACGTCATGACCCACCCCGGCGGCGATGGTGGCCAGCAGCTGACGTTGCATCATCCGTAGCTGGGTGGCCCACGCCGTCGACTCCGCCTGCACCGTCAGCTCGCCGTCCCGCAGCGCGATCGGCCGGGTGTGCGAGGCGATGTCCGGGCCGACCAATGCGGGCCACCGGCCGAGGACCGCACCCGCCGACACCTCCTCCGACCATCCGCGGGAACGCACCAGTCCAGCGGTCAGCCGTCCGAGCAGCTGCGGATCGCGGTCGTCGGCACCAGGCCCCGACCAACGACGGCGGCGGGCAGATCCGGTCCGCGGCAGCTGGCCCCGTCGTCCGGCGTTGCCGCCGCCGACCCCACCGCGACCCACGGCCATGCCGCGCTCCTTCGCGTTGGCCCGCGCCTCATCAAGGGCGCGCCGCGCCAGGTCGATACCGCGAGGATTGCTTCCATCACCCGGCTGCTCACCGGTCGCATCCACAGGGTTGTCCACAACCGGGGGATAACCCTCATCTTCAGGTCTAGTCATGCTGGGTCTCCTCCGATGCCAAGGTGCTTGTACGGGCATCGCCCGCAACACCTGCGTCCGCCTGGACCGTGAACCGGGCGCCGTCGAGCTCCGCAGGCACATCCGCGCCCACCGCCGCCGTGACCAACACCTGCTCGGCATCCGCGGCCACCTTCGTCAGGGCCCGGCGGCGGCGGCGGTCGAGCTCGGCAAATACGTCGTCAAGGATGAGCACTGGCTCAACACCCTCCATCCGTTGCAGCGCGAAGCTGCCCAGGCGCAGCGCCAGCGCGAAGGACCACGACTCGCCGTGACTGGCGTATCCCTTGGCCGGCTCCGAGCCAAGAAACAGCTCCACATCGTCGCGGTGCGGACCGACCAGGCACACGCCGCGCTCGAGCTCCGCACGACGCACCCGCGCCAGCTCACTGAGCAGGCACGCCTCCAGCAGTTCGACGTCCGCTGTTGGGGCGCCCGGCTCGCCAAGGTTCGGACCGTGGGTCGTGGTCGGAAACGCCTGTCCAAGGCTGCTCTTGTAGCCCAGCGCGGCCGGGCGTGATTCCGGGGCGAGCGCGGCGTAGGACTCGCGCACGTGCGGGGCGAGCTCGGCCAGCAAATCCAGCCGTCCGGCCAGCAGTTGGGCACCGTGCGTGGCGAGATGTCCGTCCCAGACGTCGAGGGTGGCGGTTGCCTCCGTGGCCCCTGCACCGCGCCGCATGGCCGCGCCTGCGCTCTTCAGCAGGGCCGAACGTTGCCGCAGCACCCGCTCGTAGTCGGCGCGGACAGCCACCATCCGGGGAATCCGGCTGACCAGCAGCTCGTCCAGAAAGCGGCGCCGCTCACCGGGGTCTCCCCGCACCAGGACGAGGTCTTCCGGAGCGAACAACACGGTCCGCAGAATGCCGATGACCTCCCGCGGACGCCGCACCGGTGAGCGGTTCACCCTGGCGCGATTGGGCTTGCCCGGAGTGATCTCCAGCTCGACGGTGAGCTCGCGGCCCTCGTTCACCACTGCGGCCCGCACCACGGCGCGCTCGGCGCCCACGCGAACCAGCGGCGCGTCGGTGGCGACCCGGTGCGAAGACAGCGTCGACAGGTAGCCCAGCGCCTCTACGAGATTGGTCTTGCCGTTGCCGTTGGCGCCGAGCAGCACACTGACGCCGGGTTGCAGGGTCAGCTCCGCACTCGCCCAGGATCGAAAATCGGTGACGCCGAGGTGACGGACGTGCACCTCAGCCGGCGCTGCCCGCGGTCGTCGTCCCGGAGCCGGACGTCGGGCCCGCCTTGTGGGTGGCGTGCCCGCCGAACTGGTTACGCAGGGCCGACACGGCCTTCATCGCCGGGGAGTCGTCCTGGCGCGAGGCGAAACGGGCGAACAACGCCGCGGAGATCACCGGCAGCGGCACGGCGTGGTCGATGGCCTCGAGCACCGTCCACCGGCCCTCACCGGAGTCGGCCGTCCAGCCGGAGATCTCCTGCAGCGCTGGGTCGTCCTGCAGCGCCTTGACCAAGAGGTCCAGCAGCCAGGAGCGGACCACCGTGCCCCGGCTCCAGGCCTGCAGCACAGCAGGCACGTCGGTCACGAGTTTCTCGGCCTCGAGTAGCTCGTAACCCTCGGCGTAGGCCTGCATCAGTCCGTATTCGATGCCGTTGTGCACCATCTTCGAGTAGTGCCCGGCACCGACCGGTCCGGCGTGGGCGAAGCCTTCCTCGCGGGGACCCTCCGGGCGCAGCGCGTCGAAGATCGGCATGGCCAGCTCGATGTGCGCGGCATCACCGCCGGCCATCAGCCCGTAGCCGTTGTCCAAGCCCCAGACGCCACCGGAGACCCCACAGTCGATGTAGCCGATGCCTTTGGCGTCGAGTTCCTCGGCGTGCGGGCCGTCGTCGACGTAGCGGGAATTGCCACCGTCGATAACCACGTCGCCCGCGGACAGGGTTCGGCCCAGCTCCGCGATGGTGTCTCTGGTGATCTGACCCGAGGGGACCATCACCCAGACCACCCTTGGCGCTTCCAACGATTCAGCGAGTGCGGCCAGCGTGGGGACGTCGGTGACCTCAGGTCGTGGGTCGTAACCGACCACCTCGATGTCCGCCCGGCGCAACCGCTCACGCATGTTAAAGCCCATTTTGCCGAGCCCGACGAGACCGATCTTCATGAGACGTGACCCTTCCTCCGTGTGAATCCTCAGCCGTGTGAATCCGCAACCGTGGGGTCGCTCAGCCTGGCAGCCGCACCGGCATCAGCAGATACGTGTATTCACTCTCCGGCGCCGGGAAGGGTCCCGGCCCCTCGAGCGCGGCGCCGTCTTCGCCAACCGGACGCAACACGGCCGGACGACTCGCGGTGGTGAACCCCATGCTCACGCGCTCACTGCGCAACGCCGACAACCCGTCGAGCAGGTAACCGGGGTTGAAGGCGATGGTGAGCGGTTCGCCGGTGAAGTCGGCAGGCAGCTCTTCCTCGGCCTTACCCTCGTCGTCGCCTCCCGCAGTCAGGCGTAGGCCCTCATCGGTGAACTCCATCCGCACCTGCGCGCCACGCTCGGCCATCAGGGAGACGCGCTTGATGGCCTCCACCAGTGGAGCGACAGCCAGCTCGGCAACGGCAGCGTGTTCGGCGGGCAGAAGCTGGCGGAACTTGGGGAACTCCGCGTCCAGCAGCCGGGTCGTGGTGCGCCGCCCCGAGCCCGCCAGGCCGAGCAAGCCGTCCCCGCCTCCGGTCCCGGTGGTGCCCAGCGCCAACTGAACCTCCCCGGCACCGCCGGTCAGCGTCTTAGCCGACTCGGCGAGCGTCTTGGCCGGCACCAGGACCGCCAGCGACACGCCGTCGGTGTCCGGCGTCCAGGTGAAGCTCCGTACGGCCAAGCGGAAGCGGTCGGTGGCGGCGAGCACCACCATCGAACCCTCGATCTCCACCCGCACGCCGGTCAGCATGGGCAGGGTGTCGTCGCGCCCAGAGGCCACCGCCACCTGGGCCACCGCTTCGGCGAAATTCTCGGCGGGCAAGGAGCCGGTGCCAGCCGGCATGGTCGGCATCGTCGGGTAGTCCTCAGCCGGCATCGTAGGCAATGAAAACCGCGCGCTGCCGCAGACAATATTCACCCGGGTGCCCTCGACCGTGACGTCCACGGGGCGGTTCGGCAGGGCGCGGGTGATGTCAGCCAGCAGCCGTCCGGAGACCAGTACCCGACCACCGTCGGCCACCTCGGCGGACACTCCGACCTGGGTCGAGACCTCGTAGTCGAACCCGGAAATGGTGAGCCCGTCCGTCTCGCTCCCGGACTCGTCGCCCCCCGTGGAGAGCAACACCCCGCCCAGGACCGGCACCGGCGGCCGGGACGGCAGGCTACGCGCGACCCAGGCCACGGCGTCGGCGAATTCCTCGCGGGCAACCCGGAACTTCATCGGTCAAACTCCATGTGCTTCGGGCGTCCTCTCACGATCTGACCCTGCCAACTCGACCACGCCAACACGCTGTCCGCAGCGGGCGGCCGCTCAACCGTAGAGCGTGCGAGCTGCGCTGGGAACCCGGCCTCCCGGTTGCTCCCGAACTCCGTGCGCCGGCTCTGCGGGCACTTGTGCACACCCTTGAGTTAAAGAGAGATCTCTATAGAGAGAAAACAGAAACAGCAGTAGGTGCTGTGGACGTTGTGGAGTGCAGGCACCCCGGGCAGGTGGCACGGCGTGGCGGCTTGGGGAGGCGACGGTGGGCGAATGGTGCACCGCCGTCCCCACGACCGTCGACGGTGCGCCGGTACACCGGTCCGTCCCCATGTTCTGCTGGTTGCCCACATAGTTGTGCACAGGTGTGGGTTGTTGCGGCGGCGGTCGATATTCCGACCGGCTAGTTGCGGGAGCGCTGCTTGATCCGCGCGGTGAGCTCCTGCACCTGGTCGAAGGTGCGCCGACGCTCCGCGATCTCCTTGCGGATCTTCTTGTCCGCGTGCATCACGGTGGTGTGGTCGCGACCGCCGAAGGTCTGCCCGATCCGGGGCAGCGACAGGTCGGTGAGCTCGCGACACAAGTACATGGCGATCTGCCGGGACTGGGCGACCGCCCTCGTCTTGCCCGGCCCGGTGAGCTCGTCCAACGAGTTCCCGAAATACTCCGCGGTGACCACCATGATGGTCGCTGCGTTGATCTCCAGGCTCGCGGCGTCCGGGATGAGGTCTCGAAGCACGATCTCCGCAAGCGCCAGGTCCACCACCTGCTGGTTGAGGGAGGCGAAGGCCGTCACGCGGATCAGCGCGCCCTCGAGCTCGCGAATGTTGCGTTCGATGCGGCTGGCGATAAACTCCAGCACTTCGTCGGGCACGTTGAGCCCGTCCATCTGCGCCTTCTTGCGCAGAATCGCGATGCGCGTCTCCAACTCGGGTGGTTGGACGTCGGTGATCAGCCCCCATTCGAAACGGGTGCGGAGCCGGTCCTCCAGCGTCACCAGTTGCTTGGGCGGACGGTCGGAGGAGACCACGATCTGCTTGTTCGCGTTGTGCAGGGTGTTGAAGGTGTGGAAGAACTCCTCCTGAGTACCTTCCTTGCCCTCCAGGAACTGGATGTCATCCACCAGCAGCACGTCGATGTCGCGGTAGCGGCGCTGAAACGCCACCTTGCGGTCGTCGCGCAAGCTGTTGATGAAGTCGTTGGTGAACTCCTCGGTGGAGACGTAGCGCACCTGGATGCCGGGAAACAGTCGCTGCGCGTAGTGCCCGACGGCGTGCAGCAGGTGGGTCTTGCCCAGGCCGGACTCCCCCCAGATGAACAACGGGTTGTAGGCCCGCGCCGGAGCCTCCGCGACCGCGACCGCCGCCGAGTGCGGGAAACGGTTGGAGCTGCCGGTGACGAAGGTGTCGAACGTGTACTTCGCGTTCAGTCGAGTCTGCGACGGCCCCGCGTTGATTCGCCGCGACGTCGAGTAGCTCGGCCAGATCTCGTGGATGGTGGCCAGCGCGTCGCGCTCCTCGTCCACCTCATCGAGATCATCGGCGCCCTCGATGCCGTCGGCCTCCTCCGAGGCGGGGGGACCGACAGCTTCGAGCGAAGGGGCGTCGTCGATGCGCACGGCCAGCACCACTTCGCTGCCCAGGCGCCTGCTCAGTGCCTCGGTGATCGGCGTGCGAAGCACCCGCTCGATTGACTCCTTGGCAAAGGCGCTGGGCGCAGCGAGCAAGGCAAAGCCGTTGACGAAACCGACCGGCCTGGTGACACGCAGCCACGCACGTTGTTGGCCGGACAGTGGCTGACCGTCACCGTCACGGTAGGAGCCGAGGTCGGCGAGTACGTCTGCCCACACCGCGCTCAGCTCGCGGGTGTCCTCGGCCACAACTGATCCTCCTGGAATCGAACATGGGTCCCGACCGGGGCCTCGTGCTGGACACGGTATCGAGCCAACGCATCATGGCTTACTGTCCACAGAGTTGTCCACAACTGTGTAAGGATCGACGGGTCATCGACCGCGCACCTGCCAACGCCCAGGTGCACGTTCTTCCCGCTGTGGCGATAGACGGCCGTCGTATCGCCGGTGTCCCGCGGCGTCGCACCACCAGCGATGTGGCGCTCGTCACTGTTACGAGCTCGTAAAGGCGACGCTAGCAAGTCCTGATGCGCCTGACAAGGTGTGATCATCCGAGCCGCGGCGGGCAAGGATTGGTCGTTGTCAGCGTGTCGCGCGGCGGTTGTGCCGAGTCGGCGCGTTTGACCTGCCCGTTTGTCCTGCGTAGCCTCGAGCAGTCGCCCAACAGCAGGTGGCGGTGTTGTGCTGGGTCAAACGGCATCACATGGCAGTTCAGTGCGCACAGCGGCCAGTCCGTTGGCGTCGAGACCTCATTGATCCATCGAAGTGCTAGGGAGTGCTTACCGTGAGCAAGGGCAAGCGGACGTTTCAGCCGAACAACCGGCGGCGCGCACGAGTTCACGGTTTCCGACTGCGCATGCGCACCCGCGCCGGCCGGGCCATCGTCTCGGCACGCCGTCGTAAGGGCCGCGCCGAGCTCACCGCCTGAGCTTCGGCCTGTTGTGCTTGCACCGGCGCACCGACTGACCCGGCACAGTGAGTTCGCCGCGGTGATGCGCTCGGGTGCGCGCGCCGGCAGAACGCGGGTAGTCGTACACACGCTCAGGAACCCTCCTTTGGACAAAATTGGCGCCCCCTCCACCCGGGTGGGTCTCATCGTCAGTAAATCGGTCGGTGGATCTGTTGTGCGACATGGTGTCTCGAGAAAGTTGCGGCACCTCATGCGTGGGTTTGTGTCGGTTCTGCCCGATGGCACCCAGGTGGTCCTGCGCGCTTTGCCGCCCGCAGCGACGTCCAGCTCGGCGGAACTCGAGGTCGATATCCGCTCAGCGCTGCGCAAGCTCGGTTTCCCGGCATCCTCGCGCGCCGCGTGAGTACGCCGACGCAGCGCAGCTCACCCGCGGCGCGGGCGTTGATTGTGCCGGTGCGGTTGTACCAGAGCTGGGTCTCGCCGATGAGGTTGCCCTCGTGTCGTTTTGAGCCGACCTGTAGCAGCTATGCGGTCGAGGCGCTGAGTGTGCACGGTGCGGTGCGGGGGCTGGCACTGGCCTTGTGGCGGCTGCTCAAGTGCGCTCCCTGGCATTCTGGTGGGTGGGACCCCGTTCCCCCGCCCGGGGACGTTTGGCCACGGAGCAAGACGAGGAGCGAGTAGCGCAGTGCTGAACTTCATCTACTACCCGGTGTCGGCGATCCTGTGGTTCTGGCACAAGGTCTTCGGCTTTGTGCTCGGCCCCAGCAGCGGGGTCGCCTGGGCGCTGTCGGTGATCTTTCTCGTCTTCACGCTGCGCGCCGTGCTCTACCGGCCGTTCGTGAAGCAGATCCGCACCCAGCGCCAGATGCAGGAGTTCCAGCCGCAGATCAAGGCACTGCAGAAGAAGTACAAGGGCGATCGGCAGCGCCTGGCCGTCGAGATGCAGAAGCTGCAGAAGGAACATGGGTTCAATCCGGTGGCGGGCTGTCTACCAGTGTTGCTGCAGGCGCCCGTGTTCATCGGGCTCTTCCACGTCCTTCGGTCGTTCAACCGCACCGGCTCGATGGCGCACGTCCCGTTCATGGGTTCGACGGCGCCGATGTCCGTGCCGCTGAACCGGATCACTCCCAACTATGTATTCAATGCCGACGACGTGGCCTCCTTCCTGGATGCTCGGCTATTCGGTGCACCGTTGGCCTCCTTCTTGACCCAAACCAAGGCGCAGCTGGAGGCCTTCACGAACGTCGGCCCGGTGGACAAGGTGTCGATCGCGTTGATCGCGGTTCCGCTGATGGTGATCGCCAGCATCGCGACGCACTTCACCGCGCGGGCGTCCGTGGCTCGGCAGAGTGCGACCGCGGCGTCGACGCAGCAGACGGCGTTGATGAACAAGCTGGTGTTGTGGGTCTTCCCGCTCGGGGTGTTGGTCGGTGGTCCGTTCCTCCCGCTCGCGATCCTGCTCTATTGGCTCAGTAACAACGGCTGGACGTTGGTCCAGCAGCATTACGTGTTCGGCAAGATCGCGGCCGAGGACGAGGCCAAGAAGAAGGAGACGCTCGAGCGGCGAGGCAATACTGCGCCGAAGCCGGGTGTGCGTCCCGAGAACCCCAAGACCAGGAAGCCCAAGGTCGCCGGCACCGCCGACGACTCGGCATTGGAGTTGCCCGCCGTAGACAGCACCACGCCGCTGGCATCGGAGCCGAAGTCCGTGTCGGACCCCAAGGCTGGGTCGAAATCCAAGGCCCTGCCGAACTCCAAGGCCCTGCCGAACTCCGGCGCTGCGTCCAAGCCAACAGGTACGGAGACGAACGGGCGAGTAGTGGGCCGACCGCAATCCATCAAAGCCAAGAGCAAGTCCAGTCGCGGTTCACGCAAGAAGCGCTGAGCAGCGGGACGGCACGAGAGGATCATGACTGTGGCAGAGAACGAAACCGTGCTTGAGGACGACACCGCTGTGGAGGTGCTCGAGCAGCCGACGGCGGCGGCCAGTGCCGACAGTGGTGTGATTGACGGTGCGGACGACCCCTTGGTGGAAGAGGGCGATGTTGCCGGTGATTACCTCGAGCGCTTGTTGGACATCCTCGATTTCGACGGAGACATCGACCTCGACGTCGAGGGCGACCGTGCCATGGTGAGTATTGAGGGCGGCGCCGACCTGCAGCAGCTCGTCGGGCGCAAGGGTGAGGTGTTGGACGCTCTGCAAGAGCTGAGCCGGTTGGCAGTCCAACAGGTCACCGGTGAGCGCAGTCGCCTGATGCTCGACGTTGCCGGCTGGCGGGCAAGTCGTCGGGCCGAGCTGAGCCGACTGGGAACGGAACTGGCCGAGCGGGTGCGTTCCTCGGGCGAACGCGAGGAGTTGACTCCGATGACGCCGTTCGAGCGGAAGATCGTGCACGACGCGGTGGCCGTGGTCGACGGAGTGATGAGCGAGAGCGAGGGCGCGGAACCCGCACGTCGCGTGGTCGTGCTGCCCGTTCCTTGATCAGTCTTCGAGCGCTGCGCCGCAGCCCCGACGAGCGAGACGGTCCGCGAGATGCAGCTGAGGGCAGAACAATGTTTCACGTGAAACGCCGGGGTGTGCAGTGTTGATCGACCAGGCGTCAGCGTTGGTCTTTGGTGAGCGGCTGCCGCTCGCGCGCCGTTATGCGGAGATATTGGCGTCAATTGCACTCGAGCGCGGATTGCTGGGTCCGCGTGAGGTGGCACGGATCTGGGAGCGGCATCTGCTGAACTGTGCGGTGCTCCAGGAGTTGGTCGATCTAGCGGAACACGTAGTGGATGTGGGTAGTGGAGCCGGCCTGCCGGGTATCCCCTTAGCTATCGCACGTCCTGACCTGCGGGTCACCCTTGTCGAACCGCTATTGCGGCGGGCGACCTTCCTCGATGAGGTCGTGGCCGCGCTCGAGCTGGACGTCGTGGTGCATCGCGGGCGGGCGGAGGATGCCGCTACACGTCGGGCGGTCGGTCCAGCCGACGTCGTGGCGTCGCGTGCGGTGGCCCCGTTGGGCAAGCTCATGGCGTGGTGTCTGCCGCATGCCAGGCCCGGGGGCCGGGTGCTGGCACTCAAGGGCAAAACTGCCGCGGAGGAACTTGCTCGCGACTTCGACGCCATTCGGCGGGCGGGCGGTCGGTCCGCCACCGCCCGTGAATGCGGGGTAGGGCTGCTCGATACACCGTCGACGGTGGTCGAGGTCTCCCGGGCGCCGCGGTCGTAGCACGGTCGTTGGTGTAGGGCTCGTGCTGAATTGCCTACAGTAGGAGCGGTACCGCGGCCGAGCAGGATGGCAGGCACAACAGAGACAGAATCGAAGGTGAGCCAAGTTTCACGTGAAACATCGTCACCGCGGCCGGAGACGTTGCCCGGGGTTACCCACGGCGCGGGTGTGGTCTTGCGGCCGAGTAGCAACTATGAAGACACCCCGATCGGGGCGGCCGCGGCTCGAGCGACGCAGTACAAACATCCCGGTGGTGCGACTCTCCCCCGCCCGGAGCGTCGCCGGATTCTCACAATTGCGAATCAGAAGGGTGGGGTCGGCAAGACCACCACGACGGTCAACGTCGCCGCTGCGCTGGCGTTGCACAAGCTCACCGTGCTGGTCATCGACCTGGATCCGCAGGGCAACGCCAGTACCGCGCTGGGGGTACCCCATCAGTCTGGCACACCCTCAATCTATGAAGTGCTCCTCGGTGAGACCTCGCTCGAGGAGACCGTGCAGACCAGCACCCACTCCCCGAACCTGCTGTGTGTGCCCGCCACGATCGACCTGGCCGGTGCCGAAATCGAATTGGTGTCCCTGGTGGCCCGGGAGGGTCGCCTCAAGCGCGCGCTGGATGCGGATGCGCTGGATCGGCTCGGCGTCGACTTTGTGCTCATCGATTGCCCGCCGTCGCTGGGGTTGCTCACGGTGAACGCACTGGTCGCTGCCCCCGAGGTGCTCATTCCGATCCAATGTGAGTACTACGCGCTGGAGGGCTTGGGCCAGCTACTGCGCAACATCGAGCTGGTACAGGCACATCTCAACCCAGAGCTGCACGTCTCCACCATCCTGCTGACGATGTATGACGGGCGCACCAAGCTCGCCGACCAGGTCGCCGACGAGGTGCGGACCCACTTCGGCGATCTCGTCCTCCGAACGATGATCCCGCGCAGCGTGAAGGTCTCCGAGGCACCGGGATACGGACAGACGGTATTGGCCTACGATCCCGGTTCTCGTGGAGCCATGAGCTACCTGGACGCGGGCCGCGAGTTCGCGCGGCGGGGAGACATCACCCTGTCCCGGCCACCGCGTGAGCACGAGCAGGGAGCACAGGAATGACTCAGCAACGCCGGGGCGGACTGGGGCGGGGGCTCGCGGCCTTGATTCCCAGTGGGCCGACCGAAGGTCCGCGTCTCGGCGCCGCCGCTGCGGATGTGATGTTCGGCTCGCGCGGTGACGCCGGCCCGTTGGCGGGGGAATCGGAGACCGGCGCCGATGCCGCTGCAGCGACCCCGGCCTCCCCAACGGTGATCGATGCTGCGCCATCCGGCGCGGTCTATCGCGAGCTTCGGACGACGGACATCAGCCCCAATGCCCGGCAGCCCCGTCAGGTGTTCGACGAGGATGCGCTCGCCGAGCTCGTGCACTCGATCCGTGAGTTCGGACTGATGCAACCCATCGTCGTCCGGGAGGACTCTCCCGGGCACTACGAGCTGGTCATGGGCGAGCGAAGGTGGCGCGCAACGCAGGCAGCTGGACTGGATACCATCCCGGCGATCGTGCGAAGCACCGCCGATAAGTCGATGTTGCGCGACGCGCTGTTGGAAAACATCCACCGCGTCCAACTGAACCCGCTGGAGGAAGCTGCCGCCTACCAACAGTTGCTGGAGGAGTTCGACGTGACACACGACGAGCTCGCGTCCCGCATCGGGCGGTCGCGGCCAGTGGTGACCAATACGATTCGTCTATTGCGTCTACCGGTGCCGGTGCAGCGTCGGGTCGCGGCGGGGGTGCTGTCCGCCGGGCACGCACGCGCGCTGCTGTCCATGGAAGGAAAGCCGGAGGCTCAGGAGGATCTGGCGACCCGCGTCGTGGCAGAGGGCCTGTCGGTTCGGGCCACCGAGGAGGCAGTGACCCTCACCCGCGGGGACGACGCGCACCCAGCCTCCTCTCGCCACCGCGCCGACGAGCCGCCCCACCATCCTGCGCTAGAAGGTGTCGCCGAGCGGCTGTCCGACAACTTCGACACCAAGGTCACTGTCAGCTTGGGCAGGCGCAAAGGAAAGATCGTGGTCGAGTTCGGCTCGGTCGATGATCTGGAACGCATTGTGACGCTGATGGGCTCGCCGGAATCCACTTAGCCGTGCTTGGCCATGTCCAGCCACCCGTCGCTGATTCGTCACTGTGATGAAGCAGGCGTGCGCGATAGATGCAGCGTGTCGTGACGGTATCAAAAGCGCTGTGGCGGAGAGCGTTTCACGTGAAACCCCGCGGCGGGCGACGCTAAAGCTAGGCCGAAAACAGGTGCCCGCTTCCCTGGCGCGCGGGGTTACGCTAACAAGACCGCGAACCAGCTTCTGGAGCGCCCGACGGCTCAGTAGAGGAGGTCGGCACTGTGTCCCGACGTGTCACAAGTCTGACGCTGGACTCACTGGGCCAGTTCCCGCCCGAGTGCCGTCGATGCGTGTTCTGGGAGCTGGCGCCGCATGCGGTGAGCCAGGCGCAGATGTACGGCCAAACTGAGTTCGAGAAGGAGGCCTGGGTCTCGGGAGTGTTGCTCGAGTGGGGGTCCTGCGGGAAGACCCTGTCTGTCGACGGTGTCCCCGCCGGCTATGTGACGTACGCCCCACCGAGTGCGACACCGCGGGCGGCGGCGTTCCCCACTTCCCCGGTGAGCGCGGACGCGGTGCTGCTGATGTCGCTGCGGGTGTTTGACGGGTTCGCCGGCGGTGGTCTCGGCCGAGTGCTCGTGCAGTCGGTGGCGAAGGACCTGACCAAACGCGGCGTGCGCGCGATCGAGGCCTTCGGTGATGCGCGCGACCCGGCTTGCCTGGACGCGCGCGCTGAGTCCTGCGTGATTCCTGCCGCTTTCCTGCTCAGTGTGGGATTTAAGACGGTGCGCCACCACGAGCGGTGGCCGCGGCTGCGCTTGGAACTGCGGTCGGCGATCAGCTGGAAGGAAGACGTGGAAGCGGCGTTGGACCGCCTACTGGGCAGCGTCAGCATCGGCAGCGTACCGGCAAGTGCGGCCCACGCCACCGCTCGGCCGGCTTAGGCTTGGGCGCGGCGAGTCAGCCGGTCAGTTCCTCGGCGAGCAGCTCCTCGAAGGTGAACGTACCGGTGGGCTGGTCGTCCACGCCGAGCATGTACAGCCGCTTCACACCCACGACGACGGCCTCTGCAATGGCGTCGCGTTGGCACGACTGGGCCAGCAATGCGACATCGTGCGCGTTGGACAAGTACCCGACCTCGAGGTGTACCGCGGGCATCTTGGTGAGCCGCAACAGGTCCCAGGTCCGGCCGTGGTTGCGGCAGTTCTGCATCCCGGTACGGGCCACGATCTCGCGCAGCACGTAGCCGCCCAGCATCTCGCCGATTGTCGAGTTCGCGCCGTCGGCGTTGCCGAAATGGAAGCTGGAGACTCCCTCTGCATGAGGTGATTTGTTGGCGTCGGCGTGTAGCGAGATGAGCAGGTCTGCCCCGCACGAGTTGGCGAACGCTGCCCGCTCGCTGGCCGGCGGGTTCGTGTGCCGGGGGTGGGACAGGAACGTCTCCACGCCGGTGGCGGCCAAGCGCCCTTCCACGAGGCACGCCAGGTCCCACACAAGGTCGGCCTCTGCGAGGGCGCCGCCGGCACCGGTCAGCCCGTACGCACTTGCGAGGACACCCGCTTCGTCGCCACCGCATGCCGGGTCGATGACGATGCGCTTTCCGCGGAGCTGTGGCCCGGAGAGGCGAACAGCTTCTTCCTCCCGAATGCGCTGCGGCGAGCCTCCCGATGCCATCCGCGCGAGGTAGCCCAGCGCGCGCAGCGTCGCAGGTCCACAGATGCCGTCGCTGGTGACGCCACACTCACGTTGGAAGCTGCGCAGCGCGACGTCCGTCTGCGGACCGAAGACACCGTCCGCGCGGCCGGTGTTGTACCCGAGCTCGAGCAACCGGGTCTGCAGCGTCTGGACGTCGTCCCCGGACATGGGTGCGGCCAGCTGGTAGATCAGGGTCCGCGCGCCCAGCTTGTAGGACGCCTCTTTTAATGCCCGGTACGTCGCACTGCCCACCAGCCCGTCGACAATGAGGCCGCGGTGTTGCTGGAAGGCTCGGACGGCGTGATCCACGGAGTGGTCGAAAACGGATTCGCCTTCCCGCGTTGGCAAATGGCCTAGATCGACCAGCGCGGCGCGGATCTCGGCTACTGCAACTCCATCGTCGCCGAGCCGGAGGATCTGCATGCGAGGCCTTCCCAGTGATGATCAGTAAGGTCAAGGGTCTCATGTGAGGGTGCCACAGCACGTGACAAACCCGAAGTTGTTGCGTAGCCAACAATGAACGGTGCCCGCGGGTGTCGCCGACCGCGCAATCGGAGGGCACCCGCAGGCACGTCGATCAGAGGACCCCGGACAGGTCCTGCAGCAGCGCAGCCTTGGGCTTGGCGCCCACGATCTGCTTCACCGGCTTGCCGTCCTGGAACAGGATGAGCGTAGGAATCGACATGATCTGGTAATCCCTGGGGATGGAGGGGTTCGCGTCGATGTCCATCTTGGCGATGGTCAGCTTCTCGCCGTGTTCGTTGGCGATCTCTTCGAGCACTGGCGCGACCATCTTGCACGGCCCGCACCAGGTAGCCCAGAAGTCGACGAGAACGGGCTTGCTGCTACCGAGAACCTCATCGGCGAACGTGGCGTCGGTGACGGTGATGGGTGTGGACATGAGTGCTCCTTTTGAGGGGTGTACAGGTGGGAAGGGGGGATGCTCAGGCGCCGGTGGCGACGGCTCCGTAACCGCCGCCGACGAGTTCGGGCGCTCGCGCCGCATGTTCGGGGTCGAATGCGTGCTCGGCGAGCCAACGCTCCGCGTCGATGGCGGCCGAGCATCCGGTGCCTGCTGCGGTGATGGCCTGACGGTAGGTGTGATCGACGAGGTCGCCTGCCGCGAACACGCCATCGAGGGAGGTGGCGGTGCTGCCGTCATCGACGCGCACATACCCACCGCCGTCCACGGCGACCTGCGCACGCACCAGCTCGCTGCGCGGATCATGCCCGACCGCGACGAACATCGCCGTGACGTCAAGAGTGCTCTCCGCTCCCGTCGTCGTATCGCGTAGGCGCAGACCCGAGACACTGCCGTCGCCGAGAACCCCGATCACCGCGGCGTTCGTGCGGAAGCGGATCTTGTCGTTCTGCTGGGCGCGCTCCAACATGATCCGGGAGGAGCGGAACTCCTCCCGGCGGTGGATCAGCGTGACTGAGCGGGCGAAGCGGGTGAGGAAGGTTGCTTCCTCCATGGCCGAGTCACCACCACCGATCACGGCGATATCCTGGTCACGGAAGAAGAATCCGTCGCAGGTGGCGCACGAACTGACGCCGCGCCCGAGAAGGGTCTGCTCGCCGGGGATGCCGAGGTATCGGGGTGCCGCGCCCATCGCCAGGATCACCGCCCGCGCCCGGTAGGTACGGCCGTTGGCGGAGACCGTCTTCACCGGTCCGGACAGCTCGACCGACTCCACGTCTTCGGCCCGGAGCTCGGCGCCGAAGCGCTTGGCCTGCTCGCGCATCTCCTCCATCAGTGCCGGGCCCATAATTCCCTCGCGAAAGCCCGGGAAGTTCTCCACCTCGGTGGTGGTCATCAGGGCACCGCCGAACTGGCTGCCCTCGAAAACCAGGGGGTTCAGCTGGGCACGAGCTGTATACACGGCGGCCGTGTATCCGGCCGGGCCGGACCCGATGACGATGACATCCCGAACAGCGTCGTCCCGATCAGTACCGTCGGACGCTGTCGAGAATGCGGATGGGTCGGGCATGGGCGCCTCCTGGAGAGTCAACTCGCGTGCTCACGATTCAACACCAGGGGTCGGACGCTTGTTCCGGGTGCGTGCAACCGGCGGTCAGCGAGGGCCGATATCCACCCTGCTCAGGGTGGCAGGGTTCTGCGCCGAGCACTCCGGGCCCACTACCAGTGCGGTGAACACCGCCGCGCGACCCGTCGGGAACAGCAGCAGGATGCCACGGCGGCCGTCGAGCGTGACAGGAGCGGCGCCGATCACGGTGGTTGCGGGGGGTACGCCGTTGGCCTGGAGACACCCCGGCAGCGTGGTGTTGACACTGAGCGAGCCGTAGTCCTGACGGCCGAGCGCCGCCAGGGCTTGGGGCCCCGGCGTGCCTGAGCCAAGATCCAGTACCTGCGGTGGTGGACCTGCCTGCGGCGCTGGGACTGCCTGCGGCGCTGCGGCTTGCGGAGTGCCGGAGACGCTGTGTGACCCCAGCACCGAACCCAGCGCCACCACGCCGGCGACGGCAGCCGCAGCCACGAGCGCCGCTCCCACGTACACGCCTCGACGACGACCACCATGCCGACTTGCGCGGGCCGCGGCCAAGTCGCTGACTCGCGCGGGCGGGGCCACCAGGCCGGCAAGCGCCGCGTCCATCCGCGCGGCGAGGTGGGCAGGCATCGCCACCGAGGCCGGGGGTGCTGCGGAGAGCTGCCGTACGGTGCTGTCCAGGGCGGTGAGCACCCGGGTGGCGTCGTGATCGGCTCGCACCCGTGGCCACAGGGCTGCGGTCAGTCCCTCGTCCAACGCGCCCGCATGGAGATCGGCAAGAAGTTCGCGCGAGTACGGAGGGTCGAGCAACGAAGACCAAGCCGTGGCGTCGTTCATCGATCCTCCCTTCTGGTGTGTGTCCTCGCCGGTGTGACGTGCGGCAGAGCGGAACGGTTCCCCTCGACTGCAGAATGTCTCGGCGAGTCCTCGGCGCGGAGGTGTCCGAGCAGCACAGCGAGCTTGGTGCGGCCCCGCGCACAGCGACTCTTGATCGTGCCTTCGGCAACCCCCAGAGCCCGGGCGGCGTCGATTACTGAGTACCCCTCGACGTCGACGGCGACCACGGCGGCGCGTTGGTCGGCCGGGATCTTGAGCAGCGCCTGGTGCACCAGCAGGCTGAGCTCTTTGTCGGCCATGGCGTCACCGGGCGCCGCGAGCTCGTCGTGATCGTCCTCGGGCAACGTGACGGTGGGCCGGGCCTGACGTCTGCGCATCCGGTCGAGGCAGGAGTTGACGACGATGCGGTGCAGCCAGGTGGTGACGGCGGAGTCCGCTCGAAAGCCGGCGGCCGCGCGGTGGGCGGAGAGGAACGCATCCTGCAGGGCGTCCGCGGCCTCCTCGGGGTCACGCGTGGTGCGCAGCGCGACCGCCCACATCCGGTCGCGGTGGCGGCGTACGAGTTCCGCGAATGCATGGGGATCGCCTGCGGCATGCGCACGGACCAACTCAACATCGGAGACATGCGCTCCGGTGCTATCGCGGCCCCCCGCCCCCGACATGGTCTCAGCCCGCTCGCTGCAAGGTGAGCTCGGCGATCTTGCTGCTGTACGGCGTTGCGGATCCACCGAGCTTGGTGATCCACACCAGGAGATATCTCGTCGGCTTCATGTTGTTCAGGGTGAGGGTGGTACGCCCGGACTGCAGCGTCGTGGTGGTGAGCACAGTGGTATCGGAGAGATCGGGGGTCGCGCTCGGCGACGACCGGATCTCGACGACCGTGCCGCTGCTGGGCGAGTCGACCGTCACCGAACTCAACGCGACGGAGTCCGGCAAGGTCAACAGCAAGCCGAGACCGTTCTTGAGCCGGGGCAGCTGCTGGGAGTAGGCGTCGGTCGCCCACGAGGTGGCGGTGTCCCCATCGATGGCCTTGCCCGCGTTGCGCGAGTCGTCCATGGTGCCCTGCGGCGAGTAGACGGCGGCCTTGGTGGGAACAATTGGTCCCCCGGCCGGTGCTGTGGTCGGGCTGGCCCCGCCGGAGCCGGGCCCAGCGGAGCCGGGCCCAGAGGAGCCGGGCCCAGCGGAGCCGGGCACACTCAGGCTCGGCAACTGTGCGGTGCTTCCCCCGCCGAGAGTGTTGACCACGGCGTAGGTCAGGGCGGCAACGATGACGATCGCGGCCACCGCCAGTGCGGTGAGGGCCAGCAGCATCTTGCGGGAGCGCGCGTTGCCTGCCCGTGCATGACGTTCGCGGGCGACGGTGGGCGAGTCGTAGTCCAGCGGTGACTCAGCGGTTCCGTGGCCCTCGTCGTGCGCGGCTGAGTCGTTGATGACGGGCATCAGGTCGGTCTGCTGATCCAGCACAGACGCCTGGTCGAGCACGGTCTGTACCGCAGCCGCCGTCCGGATGCCGCTCTCCGGTTGCAGCGCTCGCGCGATCAGCGCGGAAATCTCGTATGGCACTCCGGGCCGGAGGGCACGCGCCGGGGTGACCACGCCGTCCTCGCCCCGCTCGGCGGCGGGCATACCGTCGACTCCGGGTTCGGGCAGCGGCCAGGTTCCCGTGATCAACGCGTAGAGGATGGCGCCGAGGCCTTGGACATCTGCGGCCGGCTCAGCGTCGGTGGGAACGCCGGGGAAAGCCAGCACGGCGTTTCCCGCGGTGCTGATCCGGATCCGGTCCGGGTGGTCCAGGCCAACCGGGACACCGGAACGATGGGCGGCCTCGGCCACTCCGGCCAGCGCACGGACGGCCCGCGCCGCCCCGATCGCCGGCGGTCGGGTGTCGGCAACATCGTTAAGGGAACGCCCGGCGGTCCACTCCGCCACCACGATGCCGCCCGAACTGCCGCGCACCACGTCCAGCACTCTGGCGAGCGCAGGCGAGTCGATCCGACCGAGCTGCAAGGTGCGCCCCAGCACCGCCTGCGGCCCCTCGGCGTCGTCCGGGTCCGCTGTCTGCTCGGCGTCGACGAAGGTGAGTGCGACATCGCGTTCCAGGACGGTGTCCTTGGCCTGCCAGAACCGGAGTGATCCGGAGCCACCGTGCGCCGCGAGCAGCCGGTAGCGTCCACCCGCCACCGCTGCACCGGGTACGAGCTGTGGGCCGCGCACCACGGCGCGCGCGCGGGGTGTGGGGGTTGGCTGCTCGCGCGCCGGCTTGTCGGCTGGCACTGCCCCACCCCCACCTCTCCTGACGCCATGACTGCTCGGGTAAGGGTACGGGAGCGACGCGGCCGGTAGGCGCGGCAGCAGGGTCGTCTCCTCGAACATCGACGGATCGAGGTCGTCCTGCGCGGGTGGGGTTGCCGATCCCGCTGCTGTCATCGCATCGGGCCTGCCGAATCTGCCGGGTAGCCGAGCGGTGATGGCACGCACTATCCCCGCCGTCTCGGGCAGCTTGAACACCAGCAGCAGACCGTAGCCGATGCCGAGGACGATCACGGTGTGCAGCGCCATGGCCACCAGCGATCCGGCGAGGATGCCCAAGGTGTTCTCCAGCGTGCTCACCGGCACCGCGAGCCCGAACAGGGCGTCCACCGCGACGGCGATGAGGCTTGCGGCCAGCACGGTGACCGTGGTGCGCACCAGCGCCTTGGTCTCCAGGTGACCGAGCTGGCGCCACAGCACCAGTCCGCCGACAATCGCTCCGGCGGTGAAGCCAACGCCGTTGATGAACGACAGCCAGCCCACCACTTGATCGGGGTGCACGAACGAGGGGATCCACAGCATGAAGGGGATGCGCACGATTACCGTCAGCGCCATCAGCAGAGTCGGGATCCAGGGCTGCTGGCGGGCGTAGAAGACCCGCAGCTGGATCAGTCCGATCGCGAACGGCAACAGTCCGAAGGCGGAGACCGCGACCGTGGCGCCCAGTCGACTGGCGTTCTCAACCGCGGACGCGCTGCCCCGCAGCGAGAACAGCGCCACGCCCAGAGTGGTGCCGTGCACCGTGAACAGGGCGATGATGGGCAGCAGCCCGACGGTGGACAAACGCGAGGCCAGCGAGAGATCAGCGACCACGCTGTCGGTGTCGTTGGCTGCGGCAGAGCGGCTCATCCTGGGCATGATCGCCGTGATCAGCGAGACGCCGAGCACCCCGTAGGGCACCTGCAACAGGAGCCAGGCGGTTTGGAACAACACCGGGCCGCTCTGGTCGTACTGCGAAGCCACTCGGTTGGTGATGATAAAGCCCACCTGGCTGACCAGCACGTAGGCGAGCACCGCCACGCCCATCCCCCCGAAGTGCTTCAGCCGCGCGTCGATCCCCCACTTCGGTCGCAGATCGACACCCGTCTTGCGCAGTGCGGGGACGAGGTAGATCGCCTGGGCGACGATGCCGAGGGTGGTGCCGGTGCCGAGGACCAGCAGCTTGGGGTTGCTCAGCGAGTTCTGCAGCTCTCCCGGCGTCAGGTAGTAGGCCACGATGGCGGCCAGGGTGACGATGTTGTTGAGGACGGGTGCCCACGCCACCTTGGCGAACAGTCCGCGAGTGTTCAAGATGGCGCCGAACAGCGCACCCAGGCCGTAGAACAGGATCTGCGGCAGCAGGAGCAGCGCGAACAGGGTGGCCAGTCGGGTGTCCACCTGCCCGTTGGGGTCGAGAAACAGGCGGATCAGCCACGGCGCCCCGACCATGGACGCCACCGTGGCGGTGAGCAGCACCAACCCGGCGACGGTGAGCAGCCGACGGGTGAACTCCGTCCCGCCGTCGGGGTCCTCGCGCTCCGCCCGCACCAGCACCGGCACGACGATGCTGGTGAGCACCGCACCGAGCACCAGCTCGGACACGATGTTGGGCAAGGTGTTGGCGACGCTGAACGAGCTCCCTGCAGCACCAAGACCGATCGTCGCGGCCAGCGCCACTGCTTTCAGGAAACCCGTGATGCGGCTGATCAGCGTGGGGATGACCTGCGAACCGCTCGCCTTGAGCAGCCCGGTGTCGCTGCGATCGTCCGCAACGTGCCTGCTAGCGGCTGGGACGCTCACGTGTGCACCATCCGCTGCTCGTCGGCCCGGTCGGGCTGCCCTCGAAAACGGTGCCATAACCGCCGTGCCACCAGGACGAGCAGGACGAGCGCAGCCCCGGCGGTGGCCAGTGCGGTTGCGGGACCGTACGCGGTGGAGCGCACCTGCAGACGGGTCGTCTCCCCGAGCCGCTGGCCGTTGTCGGTGCTCAGCGCGACATCGACGGCGAACTGGCCGGTGCGGCGGACCGAGGTGGGCACCTGCAGCTGACGGCTGCTGTGCGCGGGAAGTTGCTGTACCCCGATGTCCGTCGCCCGCAATCCCGCCGGGGCGTCCACCGTGATACGGACGTTCACCGACACCGGCAGATCGTTGTGCACGACCAGCAGCAGCGGGCTCTGCGCGGAGGCCAACGTGTACGTGCCGCTGGGTGCTTGCAGGGCGACGGCGTGGTGCAACTGGTCGAGCTCCTGGCGGACGGCCTGCACTTGCGGGTCCCCCGCCGCCCCGTCACGGGTTGTGCTGGAGGCAGTGGAGGCGCCGCGCAACATTCCCAGCCGCAGCGGTGCCAGCAGATCATCGGGGCTGGTACCGCTCTGCGGGTCACGCTGCAGCGCGGCAGCAAAGCGGTCGACGTCGGCCGCCACGGTGGAGATCGCCGTGGTGGTGCGAGCAGGGATCTCCGACGAGGCCGCCTGCACCGGGTAGTCCAGCTGCGCCGTGGTGGTACTGGAATTCGCTTGAGCAAGCAGCGTGGGCAGCGGCAGCGCGGTGGCGGCGCCCGCTTGCAACAGGGTGCTCAGCTCACCGAGCATCGTCTGGGCTTGGCCCCCGTCGATCTCCCACCGCTGGGGGGGCGCGAGCAGCACAGAGCTGGGCCTGCCGGCGCTGGTGCCGCCCGTGCCGATCGCCGGCCACGCGATGGCGCCGAGCGCGTCCTGTAGCCGCAGGTGGCGCTGTTCGCCGGACCCCGTGGCTGCGAGTGCCGTCGCCGAAGGTGCGTCGATGAGCCCGACCCCGAGTGAGTTGCCGCCGGAGTCGAGCCGGGCGGTTCTGGTGGTGAGCGGCAGGGCTGACCCGCCTGTGGTGGTGATGCCGTCGCTGGAGACGAGCGTGGTTTTGGCGCCCAGAGCCGCCAGTTCGGTGGCAGTGCGCTCGGCGAGGAAACCGCCGTCCGGCCACACGACGTCGGCCAGTGCAGGCAGACTCAGTGTCTTGGCCACGACGTCACGCCCCGAGTCGATTGCAGCGCGCTCCAGGTCGGGCAACGAGCTCCGGGCAAGTGCGTTCACGTCGGCCTGCGCCCAGGGCAGAGCCACCACGCAGCGGCCTTTGCTCGTCGCCCTCAGGCGGTCCAACCAGGCGCCGGCGGCGGGGCCTCCGGTGCCAGGAACACGCGAGCCGTTGACTGCGGCCACCTCATAGCCGCGGGTCATGTCCACCGCGGTCACCAGAAGGTCGGGGTCCACCCCGAGGCAGAGACTGTTGGCGAGGGCGCCGGTTGGGTCGGCGGCGGGCGTGGTGCGCTGTTGGACAGCCCTGAGCAGGCCGTCCAAACGCCCACCGTCGGCGAAGGACCGTGCCAGCTCGTCGTCGCCCAATACGGTGGGCGCGCCGAGTGCGCCGTGGAGCAGCCGTGGTCGGTCGGCCAGCGGCCACAGCACAGTCATGCCGGTCGCGGCGGTGGGCACCCGGACGACAGGCGGAGCCGCAGTGCCCGGCGTCTGTGCTGCCGGCGGCAGACTCAGCACGGGCAACAAGAACTGCGCTACGTCGAGGCGGGCACGTCCACCGAAGTCCGGCTCCCCGTTGACATTCACCAGCATCGGGTACACCCCGGGTTGGGTCAACGCCAGGCTGTTGGCTGTGGTGCCGCTCAACGGCAGCGACAACGAGAAGGGAACCGACTGACCAGGACTGAGCTTGGCCGACACCGTGGTGAAGGGGCCCTGGATCGCCGGCTCGGTGGGCACCGAGCGCAGCGCAGTGCGCAGTTCGGTCTCGTTCTGGACCATCGGTGCGCGCTCCAAGCGCACCTGCAGGTTGCTGACGTCGCGATCACCGTCGTTGATCACGGAGCCCTGGGCCGTCACCCGGTCGGCCGCAGTGCCGGTGACGACGCTCGGCGTGATCGAATCGACCTGCAGACGCACGAAGTGTGGGTTGGGCACGACGGGGCTCGCGGCAGCCGCACCCGCGAGCGCGAGCACACCGAAGGAGGTCCCCGCGGTCAGGAGCACGGTGGTCAGCGTCGCAGCGAGAGTGCGCCAAGCGTGGCTCATCGGCCGTTCAAGCCGGAGATCACGGCGTCGGCGGTTCGGACCAGCCGGCGTTCATCGGCATAGGCGAGGCGGGCGTCCAACTCACCCAACGGCACCCAGGCCACCTCGGTCACCTCGACGTCCTCGTCCGACAGCTCGCCGCCCACCGAGCGCAGCAGGTAGTGGTGCACCGTCTTGTGCACGCGTCGGCCTTCGGTGACGAACCAATAGTCGATGCTGCCCAGCGGCGCAAGCACCTGTCCGTTGATACCGGTCTCCTCCGCGACCTCACGCTCCGCGGCCTGCTCGGCGGTCTCGCCCGCCTCCAGGTGACCCTTGGGCAGCGACCAGAGCAAGCGGCCGCGCCGGTCGGTGCGCCCGATCAGCGCCGCCTCCCGCGCTTGGGGCGGCCCGTCGAGCCCGCTGACCACCAGACCGCCTGCTGAGGTCTCGTCCACGGTGCGCATGCGGGGCCGGTCCCCACGCCGCGCCGGGGCGGCGGGATGGCTGGTGCTGGGACGTTGCGGCTTCCTACGGGCCCGGCCGTACGCCGGTTGGTCCCCACTTCCCGAGTTTCCGCCGCCGCCCGGAGCGCCACCACCGGCGGCATCGACGGGAGGGGGCATGGAACCGATGGTAGTGCGCGCTGGGTGTAGACAGGCTCAACCACGGCGCGCACCAGTCTCTAAGATGTGCCCTCGTGCCTGCCGACGTCGACTACCCCGCCGCGGACGCCGATCGGCGCGCCCGGCTGCTCGCCGGCGCCGCTGTCACCCTCGGCGCGCTGTCGCCCATCGTCGACCCGCTGGCCGAGCGCTTCACCGGTGCCGGCCACGAGCTGTACCTCGTCGGTGGAAGCGTGCGCGATGCGGTACTCGGCCGTCTCGGCACCGATCTGGACTTCACCACCGACGCTCGCCCGGAGCAGGTGCAGGAAGTGATCCGGGGATGGGCGGACGCGCAGTGGGACACCGGCATCGCCTTCGGCACCATCAGCGCGGCGAAGGCCGGCCAGCAGATCGAGATCACCACTTACCGGGCGGACACCTACGACAAGGTGAGCCGGAACCCGGAGGTCGTCTACGGTTCCGAGCTGGAGGCGGACCTGGTGCGGCGGGACTTCACCGTCAACGCCATGGCCGTGCGGGTGGGGCGGCACTCGGTGTTCGTCGACCCCTTCCACGGCCTGGACGCTCTGCTCGCCGGCGTGCTGGACACCCCGGGCACCCCGCAGGAGTCTTTTGCCGACGATCCGTTGCGCATGCTGCGGGCCGCCCGGTTCGGCTCCCAGCTCGGGTTCGTGGTCGCCCCGCGAGTGCGCGCGGCGATGACGGAGATGGCCGAGCAGATCACCAGGATTACCGCCGAGCGGGTGCGGGCGGAGCTGGACAAGCTGCTGCTCGGTGAGCACCCAGGTGAGGGCCTGGACCTGCTGGTGGAGACGGGTTTGGCTTCCTGGGTGCTTCCCGAAGTACCCGCCATGCGGCTGGAGATCGACGAGCACCACCAGCACAAGGACGTCTACGCGCACTCGCTCACCGTGCTGCAGCAGGCCATCGATCTGGAGCTGGCCGACCCGGATCACGAGAGCCCCGACCTGGTGCTGCGCTGGGCGGCGTTGCTGCACGACATCGGCAAGCCGGCCACCCGCCGCCACGAGCCGGCAGGCGGGGTGAGCTTCCACCACCACGAGGTGGTGGGCGCCAAGATGGCCCGTAAGCGGCTGCGGGCGTTGCGGCACTCCAACCAGATGGTCAACGACGTGGCGCAGCTGGTGTTTCTGCACCTGCGCTTTCACGGTTACGGACGCGGGGAGTGGACCGACTCGGCGGTGCGGCGTTACGTGACCGACGCCGGCCCTCTGCTGCAGCGTCTACACAAGCTGGTCCGGGCCGATTCCACCACCCGCAACAACCGCCGCGCGGCGATGCTGCAGGCCACCTACGACAGTCTCGAAGGGCGGATCGTCCGCATCGCCGCGGAGGAGGACCTGGCCCGGGTGCGTCCCGACCTCGACGGCAACGCCATCATGGCGCTGCTCGGGGTACCCGCGGGGCCGGTGATCGGGCGGGCGTGGCAGTACCTGAAGGAACTGCGGCTGGAGCAGGGGCCGTTGACGCGCGCGGACGCCGAGGCCGCGTTGCTGCGGTGGGCGCAACAGAATGGCATCATCCCGGAGCGCTGAGCGAGCGGAACCAAACGACAGTCCGCGGCGTCCGAGAAGCATGGAGTACTCGTTCGGCACCGGTGTCGGTGTGCCCGCCGTCTGGCGCTCGCCTGCCGACGTCGACCTCGATAGGGAAGGCGTACCTGACGCAGTGGCGCTGGACTTCGACGGCGACGGCCGGGTCGACGACGTGATGTGGGACAGCGACGGCAATGGTGTGGCGGACACCGTGGTTCTCGATCTCGATGACGACGGCCACGGTGAGCACTATTACGGCGATCCGAGCCGGTTGGGCACCTGGAATGCACCTGCGCCCGCAGCTCGTGCCGTCCCGGAGGGTGCGGCACTGCGCTGGGTGGACCGCGACGGCTACCACCGCAGCGCACCCGCCACGCAGGACCGGGACGGTGACGGAACGACGGAGGCCGCCACCGTGTACTTTGATGGGGACGGCCGGACGGACGACGTGGTCAGCGACGACGACGGTGACGGGCGATGCGACTCCGTCTTGGTGGACACGCACGACACCGGTGCATTCGACGTCATGTACTCCGACACCAACGGCGACGGTTCGCTGGACACCGAGCTCGTCGACAGCGATGGCGATGGACAACCGGACGTCACTTACCACGCGGGCGAGCCGGGCTTTGACCTTTGATCGCACCGTACTACGCCCATCGATGTGACAGGAGTCATGCCTTCAGGATGTGAAGTTGCCGCGCGCCTGTACTAGCCTTTCGCTTAGGCAACGAGCCACTTCTCTTCGAGAATGCTGACCCTTTTGCCGCAGTTTAGCGTACATAAGCAGGCATGTATGGCTGGTGTAATCAATGTATTGCTCGCGGCCAGCAAGCGCGCACGAAAGGCGCCGTGCCTGCATACCGCGGAGGGCATGATGCAGACCAGCACGAGCGCGCCGGTGCACGCCACCGACTACGACGTCGTTCTCATCGGCGGCGGGATCATGAGCGCCACCTTGGGCGCCATGCTGTCCCAGCTGCAGCCGGACTGGTCGATCGCGGTGTACGAGCGGTTGGATGCCGTGGCGCAGGAGAGCTCCGATGCGTGGAACAACGCAGGAACCGGCCATTCCGCACTCTGTGAGCTGAATTACACCCCCGAGCTTCCCGATGGCAGCATCGATATCTCGAAGGCAATTTCCGTCAACGAAGAGCTGCAGGTGTCGAAGCAATTCTGGTCATTCCTCGTCGACAATGGTTTCATTCGCTCGCCGGAAGAGTTCGTCAATGCTGTACCGCATCTCAGTTTTGTGCACGGTGCGGCAGGCGTCGAATTTCTCCGGGCGCGCTACGAGCTACTGTCCGGCCACCCATTGTTCGCAGGTATGGAGTACACCGAAAATCGCGCCCAGATCGCCGAGTGGGCACCGTTGATGATGGCCGACCGCGATCCGGACGTGCCGATCGCGATGACCAAGGCGGATGCGGGCACGGACGTCAACTTCGGGTCGCTCACGCGCCACCTGTTCACGTACTTGCAGGACAGCGGTACGCGAGTGCACCTGCGCCACGAGGTGCGCGACCTCCACCGCCGGGACGACGGTGGTTGGAATGTCGCTCTGAAAGACCTGGCCGCAGGCGAGAAGAAGACGGTCTCGGCGCGGTTCGTGTTCATCGGCTCCGGCGGCGGTGCGCTGCACCTGCTGCAACGCTCGGGGATTCCCGAGGGCAAGGGTCTCGGGGGATTCCCGGTGGGCGGGCGCTTCCTGCGCTGCACCAACCCAGATGTCATCGCCGAGCACCACGGCAAGGTTTACGGTCAACCGGCTCTCGGAGCGCCGCCGATGTCCGTGCCGCACCTGGACACCCGAATCATCGACGGTCAGCAGGATCTGCTGTTCGGCCCATTCGCCGGCTTCTCGCCCAAGTTCTTGAAAAACGGCTCGCTGCTGGACCTGCCTAAATCGGTCCGGCTCGGGAACCTGGTGCCGATGTTGTCGGTTGCTGTGCACAACGTGGCCCTGATGCTGTACCTCATCGGTCAGCTGCTGCTCACCCCCAAGGGCCGCATCAAGGTGCTGCAGGAGTTCGTCCCCACCGCCAAGCTCGACGACTGGGCGCTGGTGACGGCCGGCCAGCGGGTCCAGGTGATCAAACCGGGCACCGAGACCCGTGGTGTGCTGCAGTTCGGTACAGAGTTGGTGCACTCCGCAGACGGCAGCATCGCGGCGCTGCTCGGAGCGTCGCCGGGAGCCTCCACTGCGGTGCCGGTGATGATCAACCTCATCCACGAGTGCTTCCCGGACATGGCCGACGATTGGCGGCAGCAGCTGGTGACCATGGTCCCCTCCTACGGTCAGCAGCTGGCCGAGAACCTCGAGCTGCTGGCAGACGTGCACAGCAGCACTGCGGCGGGGTTGCACCTAAACTCAGACCGAGCGGTGGAGCAGCTCTCCGCCTGACCCTCGCACCAGCGGTGGACGATGCCGGTGAGCGTGCCCTGGAAACTGCACGCCGGGCTGGACCAGCCTGCTGGGCACCGGCATCATCGGCTGATGGCCACCGCAGACGACGTCCGGACGATCGCGCTGTCCCTGCCGGAGACCGACGAGCACGCCTCGTACGGTGGAAGGCCGTCGTTCCGCGTGCGTAAGAATGGCTTCGCCACTCTGCGCCCGGACGGCATCAGCATCACCGTGTACGTCGGCGGTCTGGACGAGAAGGAGCCGCTGCTGGCCTCGGATCCGCGGAAGTTCTTCACCGAGCCGCACTACGAGGGTCACCCCATGGTGCTGGTGCGCTATGCGGAGGTGGACGTCGACGAGCTGACGGAACTGCTCACCGACTCTTGGCGGCTGCGGGCGCCGAAGCGGTTGGTGCAGGCGTTCGACGCCGGCTAGCGTTCCCATTGCCGCAGTCGATGGGAGATATCGACGACCTCGGTGGGCCGGGCCGCAGCCAGCCGCGGCGACGGTGCGCTCGTATTGAGGTCAGCGGGTTGAACCGGCGAGCCCGCTCACGGCAGCCCACTCGCCGCCCAGCGCGGTCGCATCCTCGACCTCTTGCTCATCGTCGGTGGGATGGCGCAGGTTGCGAGGCAGACCGAGGAGCACCAGCGCCGCCGCCAGCACACAAACCCCGGTACCGATGCCGAAGACGGTCGTGAACACACCCTCGGTCGGCAGTCCGGCACCCGGCAGCACCTTGCTCGCGAGCAAAGTCACCACGACTGCGCTGGCCACGGCACTCCCCACCGCACGGGCGATGGAGTTGACGCTGTTGGCCACGCCGGTGTCCGCGGGGGACACCTCGGCCACCAGCAGCGCAGGCATGGCGGCGTAGCCGACGCTCACCCCGGTGTTCACCAGGACCGCGCCGACGATCAGCTGCCAGGTAGCAGTGCGCAGCACGGTCAGCAGCAGGAATCCGGCCGTGCAGAGCACGAGGGCTGCCACCAAGGTGATGCGGCCGCCCGAGTGGCGGACGAGCCGGCCGGCCAATGGGGAGGCGAGCACGCCGACGAGCGCACCGGGCAGCAGGTACACGACGCTGGCCGCGAGCACGCTGGCGGTGAAGCCGTACCCGGCCAGGGCGGTGGGGGCCTGGACAAAGGTGGACACGCCGAGGAAGGAGATGAACATCGCCATCCCGACACACAGGCCGGCAAGGTTGGTCACCAGCACCGGCCGGTTGGTGAGCATCTTCGGCGCCACCAGCGGCGTCGTGATGCATCGTTCCATCAGCACCCAGGCGGCGAAGACGACGCCGAAGCCGACGAAGCAACCGATGGTGGCCGGCGATGCCCAACCCCACGCGTGTGCTTGAGACAGCGGGAGGAGCAGCAGAATCAAGCTGACCCCGAGCACTGCGCCGCCGGACCAGTCGACGCTGCCACCCGCGGTGCGCTCGGTGCGCGGCACCACCCGCCAGGTGAGCACCAGCCCCACCGCCGAGACTGCTGCGGCGAGCCAGAAGATGCGGTGGTAGTCGGAATGGCCGCTGGTCAGCACGCCGGTGAGCACCAGTCCGAAGCCGCCGCCGACGCCGAGGGTGCCTGAGACGATCGCCATGGCCGAGGTCAGCCGCTCGGCGGGCAGCGCATCGCGGAGCACCGCGATGCCGAGCGGAAACAGGCCGTAGGAGGCTCCTTGCAGCACGCGTCCGAGAATGAGCAGCAGCAGGGAGGAGGTCGCGGCAGCCAGAAGTGAACCGACCACCATCGCCACCAGAATCGCCAGGAGCACCGGTCGTTTGCCGTGTACATCGCCGAGCCGCCCGAGTAGGGGTGTCATCACCGCGGCTGCCAGCAGGTTCGCCGTCACCACCCAGCCTACTGCCGACGTCGAGGCGCCTAGCTGCTCACCGATGTCGGCCAGTACCGGCACCACCAGCGTCTGCAGCACGGCGACGAGCATCACGACGAAGCTCAGGGCGGGTAGCAGCAGCCGCGGGGCGGGTTTCAACAGGCGCTCCTCGTTCACGGTGGGCAGTGCCTGCGGGCACCACCGTCGGAAGGGTGCAGCGAACGGACGGTTACTTTTGTTCCCTAACCGTTTGCGGGCTCACTGCGTCGGCTGGGTCTGCCACCAGTCGACGGTGGCGCGGGCAGCGTCCACCAGTGGAGTGGGCGCCAGGCCGAGCAGCTCTTGTGAGTGTGCGGAGTCCATCACGAACGGCGCGGTGAGCTGGTAGCTCATCTCGGCCAGCTCGCGCAGCGGCCCGGGGACCACGCCGCCTATCCGCAGCACCCACGCGGGAATGGTGGCGACCTTGGCGGTGGTCCCTGCGGCAGTGGCGGAGGCCTCGGCCAGCCGGCGTTGGGTGAGCGCGGGCCCGGACGGGGCGTGCAGCACCGAGCCCCAGGTGTCCGGACGCCCGGCGGCGGTGATCATGGCGCGGGCGTAGTCCGGCACGTAGGTGAAGGTGTGCGGCACGTCGGCGCGGCCGAGCACCCGGACTGTGCGCCCGGCCATGACGAGGCACCACCCGTTCGCCGGCGTGCGCGCCACGGACGTGCGGGCCGAAGAAGTCGGACGCGACGACGCTCACCGTAGGCGTGGTGGACCGGACGCGGGCGGCGAGGAGCTCGGCGCGCGCCCCGCGCTTGCCGCCGACCGCGTCCCGAGAGGCATCCTCGGTCATCGGCCGGTCGGTGGCCGTGTAGGAGTACAGGCTCTCCGGGAACACGACGACGGACCCCGCCGCAGCGCGGAGCACCGACTGCTCGTTTGCTGCCAGCTCCAGCCGCCACGCCTTAGCGGTGTAGGCGGCGTGCACGCAGTGAAAGACCGCCGGTGCTCCGTCGAGCAGCGGACGCAGCGCAGCCTCGTCGCGGACGTCCACCGCCACTCGCTCGACGAGGGGGTGCTCCGGACCGGAGCCGGACCGGGTGAGGACGCGCACCTCGTGCCCGGCGGCGGCCAACTGCTCGGCGATCGTCCGGCCGACCGGACCTGCTCCGGTGACCACGTGCGGTGCGTTCATATCGATCTCCTCAGACTGGGAGAGCAGCGCTCTCGTTTGCGCACCCAGTCTGCGGCGGCGTACAGCTGCTTGTCAAGAGCAGTGCTCGCAACAGCAGCTTGCGCTCTCGTGGAGGTAGGGTCATGCTGTGGCGACGCCCCGTGAGCAAGCCCGCGCCCGCACGATGGCCGACATCGTGGTGATCGGGCGGCAACACCTGGCGACCGAGGGGGCCGCGGGGCTTTCTTTGCGCGCCGTGGCCCGTGACCTCGGCGTCGTGTCTTCCGCGGTGTACCGCTACGTGCCCAGCCGCGACGACCTGCTCACCCTGCTCGTCGTCGACGCCTACACCGAGCTCGGCGACACCGTGTCCCGCGTCGAGGCTGCCGTCGCCCGCAATGACCTCCCCGGGCGGTGGCGGGCGCTGTCCGGCGCGGTCCGCGGCTGGGCGCTTGCCGAGCCGAGCCGGTACGGGCTGGTCTTTGGCGCCCCCGTGCCGGGGTACCACGCACCGGCCGAGCAGACGACCGGGCCGGGCACTCAGGTGATCGGGCTGCTGCTGAGCCTGGCGGCTGACGCCGAGGCGGCGGGGGCGACTCCGGCGCGGCCATCGGGCGAGTTACCGCCCTCGGTGCTGAAAGACGCAGCCAGGGTGCGAGCCGACTTCGGGCTGGACGTCTCCGAGAAAATGCTGGTGGCCGCGGTACTCGCTTGGGTTTCGCTGTTCGGGGCCGTGAGCTTCGAGGTGTTCGGTCAGTACGGGCCGGGCACCTTCGGCGACCCCACAGCGGTGTTCGACACCCTGGTGGACCTGCTCGGTGGGATGCTCGGTTTTTAGGCGGGTTCAGCCGGCGACAAGGACACGCACACCCACCGCCTCGTACGTGGCCTTGGCCCGAAGATCTCGCGTGGCCAGGTCCGCGCCATTGTCGCGGGCGGCGAGGGCGACCAGTGCGTCGTACACCGCGCCGCCGGCTATCCCGAGCTCACGCAGCACCTCTGGCAAGCGACCGGACACGTCCGCACCGAGCAGCAACGGTGGCGCGAAGCGCGCGTTGAGCAGGCGCGCTGCGTCGGCGGGCGCGAGGCGCAGGTCGGCGGGCAGCCGCGTCAGCACGGAGTACGTCTCCGCCAATGCATGACCGCTGAGGGCAACCGGCCGGCCGTTCCACCACCGGGTCACGGCGACGTGCTGCTCATGCGTTCGCACGAGCAGCGGAACCGCGACGCTGGTGTCCAGCGCCAAGGGTGTCAACGCCGGGCGGCGTCGATCAGGCCGAACACCACGTCGTCGTCGATCGTCGTGTCCCCGGTGGCCACCAACACTCCCGACTCCTCGACCAGCCGCGCCGTGCGGCCGGTCGGGACCAGCTGCAAGCCGGCACCGTAGCGGGAGATATCCACAGTGGACCCCGCGGCGAGGCCAAGCGCATCCCGCAGCGGCTTCGGAACGACGATCCTGCCGACGGAGTCGATCGTGGTCTCCATTGGTAATACGCTACCAGTTGACTCCCAATGCTGCCTGAGTCACTGTGCGCGGAGGTCGGCGTACTCCGGGTTGCGCTTGATGTAGTCGGCGACGAACGAGCACGCTGGAACGGCTTGCAACCCCTGCGTTCGGGTGTCGTCCAAGGCGGCACGGACGAGTACGCCGCCGTACCCGCGACCCCCTGAAGCGGGGTCGATCTCGGTGTGCGGGAACATCACGCGCTCGCCCTGGACGCGGTAGTCGGCGAACCCAACCAGCGTGCCGTCTATCCGGAGCTCGAAGCGGTCGTCGGTCTTCGTTACCTCGTTACTCATCCGGTACTCCTCAGGCTGTGTGCGGCATCAGCGCGTCATCGGGGATCACGCCGAATCGGCCGGACTGGTAGTCGTGCATCGCCTGCATGACCTGCTCTCGAGTGTTCATCACGAACGGTCCGTACTGCACCACGGGCTCCCGGATTGGCTGTCCCCCCAGCAGCAGCACCTCCAGCGCAGGCCGGTTCGAGTCCTGTACGACGTCGGCGGACACGGTGATCCGGTCGCCCGCGCCGAGCACCGCGAGCTGGCCCTGCTGGATCTGGCGCCGCTCCGCCCCGACGGTCCCCCGCCCGGACAACACGTACACCAGTGCGTTGTAGTCGGGCTGCCACGGCGCGGACAGTTGGGCACCGGGCTGGATGGTGGCGTGGGCCATGGTGATCGGCGTCCGGGTGGAGCCGGGGCCCGTGTTGTCCCCGATCGAGCCGGCGATGATCCGGACCAGCGACCCACCGTCGGCCGAGCTGACCAGCGTCGCCTGGCTGCCCTGCAAGTTCTGGTAGGCGGGAGCGGCGAACTTCTCGGCTGCGGGCAGGTTCACCCAGAGCTGGAGGCCATGGAACAAGCCGCCGGAGAGCACGAGGTCCTCGGGGGGCGTCTCGATGTGCAGGATGCCGGCGCCCGCCGTCATCCACTGGGTAGCGCCGTCGGCGATCGTACCGCCGCCGCCGTGGGAGTCCTGGTGCTCGAAGCGGCCGTCGAGCATGTAGGTGACCGTCTCGAAGCCACGGTGTGGGTGCCACGAGG